>Ga0073908_1000088_pt1 | contig 134150 bp, 132 predicted proteins | sample MucameincwithD2O_FD_65484 | JGI IMG/M metagenome (GOLD analysis project Ga0073908, IMG submission 65484) | Mouse cecum microbial communities from Vienna, Austria - Mucus amended microcosms incubated with D2O | ecosystem: Host-associated > Mammals > Digestive system > Large intestine > Cecum... | reverse complement strand
GCGGAACATCTATTCTTTCCATCGCAGAGTGGAAGAACTGCTGCGCCAGCCCCTCGATTATCACCGATATAAAATGCTTTATGAGGGAAAGCCCGTATGCACGGAGTGCGTATGGACGCGCTGTGGCGTTATCGACTACTGCGAAGTGAATTATAATCCGAATAAAAACAGACTGGGACTGCGCATTCTTACCGAATCCGCATATCGGGAAAGACGACAGCAGCAACAAGCCTATAAGGCAGGACAAAATCGGCATGGCGATACGGATACCGCATTGCGAAGGCCTCCGCAGAAAGTACCACAAAAGACGAAACGGGGATTGAAATGGTAAAAAACGTCCTGTTTATCACGCAGAGCCAAAGGAAATCGCTATATTTGCACTTGAATTGCTCGGCAGAACAGCGCAGAATGCGGCAAGTCGTCGGGTGGTTCTACATACGGAAGGAACACATTATAGTGGGGCATTGAAAACAGCCAAATTTTAATCCACTCACAAGATAATGGGTAGTTCTCTTCTTTATCGTCGTGTCTATATGCCACAAGCATGTACGATAACCGGCGTGAGAAGAAATTATCTATCGAGTGGATAGGTGCTTGGCTGTACCTCAATGCCGGTATTTAACGTACTCTCACGCCTTTTCGTATGGTATTTGTTAGATTGTAAAACAAACGCGATATGGCAGAGAGACGACAAAACAGCCCCCAAGCCCGCAGTTGCATGGCCGACGAATTGCAGCCCCTGATCGGCATGTACCGCCTGACTGTCGACGACGAGAAAATCGTCATACCTCAGAATCCCGATTACGGAGTACTCTATAACGACGGAGAGATTCGTTTCGACGACATCGCCGAAATCACGGTCGATTTTGCCTTTATCAATATCCTTGTCCGCGACGGCTATCTGTTCTCTTTCTACCGACGGGAGCCGCTTATTACCTGTACCCGCAAAATCTCCTTGTAAGGGCTGAGATTATCGGTCGCTCCGAGTGAGTCCCGATAATCATGGCAATCGAAAAATCGGACGGAGCAACCCCGTCCGATTTTTTTGCGCCGTATGTAACGCCCGCCGCCCTGTTATCGGGGCGGACGTTGTTGCTGTTCCTGTATGGCGAGCAGTTGCTTCAGCATGTAAGCGTGGTTTTCGCCTACGGTATGCCCCGACGGCATTTTGCAGGGGCTGTTCATACAATCGCGGCATTGGCGGATTGCTTCGGCGAGGTTATCTACTTCGATAACCTCGCCCGTAATATCTCGAATAGTCAGTTCCATAATCTACATTTCTTCGATGTTTGCAATCGGCATATAGTACTCCAGCCACTCCCGAACAGAGGTCATGTTGTATTCGGAGGTAATGACTGCTCGGCATTCGTCGATAGGTGTGAAACGGGTACTCTCGTAGTTGTCGACCCACTCTTTGAGCGTTTCGACGCCCCACGTTTCGGGGTCATCGAAAAAGTCGTCCAGCATGCGGATAGGCTCCGCGAACGTAATGATAAGAGTTTCGTAATTCATAAGGCGATTATTTATTAGTTTTCTTATTCAGCCACTGGTCGCGTCTGCGTCGGCACTCCTTCAAAGTCGGAGCGACGCACGAGAACAGTTCGCCGTCCGTGTGGCGGTAATCGTATTGGCAGAACCGCTTCTTCGTCCTGCGGGCGAAGGCAAGTGTGAAATACTCGTGTCGTTCCTCTCCCGTCGGGCATACCGACACGCCGTTTACCGTCATCTTCGTTGTTTCCATTGTTATCGTTGTTTAAGGGGTTAAAATTCAGTTTTCAATAGTCTGTGTCTGAACTGCTGCGTCGGGTCGCTGGCCTTGCGCTGGTGCACCCAACAGTGGTGTGCACCGAAGCCATAGACGAAATAGTCGTTGAGCGGAACTCGGGTTTTCAGATTCTCGATGCCCTGTCGCAGTTCGGTCTCGCTGCCGGCGAGAAGTATCGTGTCTATCAGTCGGAGGAAAATTTCCGCCACCTCGTCGCAATAGGGACAGAAGAAAGACTCAATCGTTACGTTCATAGTTAGGATGTTTTATGCGGTTTGTTGATTATGCGGTCATTCGCTGCTCGATTTGCGGCATGTTGCGTCTTACGAGGTTCACGATGCTGTCGTGGTGCTCAGTCTGCGAGTTGTGCACGCCGCGGCTTTGCACGACTTTGAGGGTATCCAATGCCACCTCGACCGTCTCGACACGCCTGCCGCAGACGGTCGCCGAAAAGATAAGCGAGTTCGGTTTTTCGTAGTAGGCATTGGTAAACACGCAGTGGTGCATGGCGTCGCCCTCCTCGACGAACTCCTGCACGCTCTCCAATACGCGCACGGAGAGGTCGCCATCGACAAAGACCAGCCCGAAAAAACGGGATTTGAGGTCGCGATACTGCTGTTCCTCCTCGGCGGCGCGGCGTTTGCGTTCCAGCAGCTGCACGCGCTCCTGCCGTGCCCGCTTCCTTTCGACAAGGCGGTCATGGGCTGTTTGCAGGTCGGCGGGGCAAACATACTTCGCGTTGTTGGTGTCCTTGTCGAAATGACGAAGCAGGTCGATGTAGTCGCGCCACACGGAAGCGTCCGATACGATGTAACCGTTGCGCAGGCAGATTTTGATTGCCGACCAATAGTTCACGATATTCCACGATTGGCGGTTCGCATAATAGGACAGCAGTGCAATCTGTCCCGCCTTCAAGAGCGTTTCGGCCTGCGGCGAGCGAAGGACGGCCGTAAAGAGGTCGAACGGCAGGATATTGTGGTATTCGCCCGTAAATCCGTTGCGGCGCAGTTCGGGGATAATGCGTTGGCGCGGATAGGTGGCGCACGGGATTATATCGTAGGCTTTGACGTTATTTTTACCGCGCACCTCCATATCTCCGTAGAGATACCACAAATCGTAATAGCAAAACGACATGGCGCGCGGACGGGCGACGGTTACGACCTTGCCGTCGGGAGCAATCCATCGTTGCACGACCTCGTCGATGGAATACTCGGCAGACTGCCCGACCTTGTGGGTCGCCTTGACATAGTAGAACCGAATGACTTGATACTGCTTGCAGGTTGTAATGACGGAGTAATAGGATATGGTGCGGAATACCCGTCTGCGGGTCTGCAACAGCTTCAACTCCGTGCCGCAGTGGGGGCAGGTGCATTCGCAAAGGATGTCGGCCAATGCACCGTCTCCCTGCCACGAGTGGCCGCACTCCGTACAGGAGATGACGCCCTTTGCCGACCTGCGGCCGATGTGGTCGAAGCAATGACGGAACGCATGGTTTTTCTGCGCTTCGGTAATATGGGGCAAACGGCGGCTCAATCGTGCGACCTCGATTTGTATCTGTGTCTTCGGTTTCATGGTGTTCTGCTTTTGAGTTAGAATAATAGGTTCATCTGTTTGTCTGCGTCGTTCTGCTTCTTGGCGACGGGCTTGCGCTGGGTAAGTTTTGCATAGGCTTCCTGCTCGGCGCGCTTCATGGCGTCGCGGCGTGCCTGCTGTTTCTCCTCTTCGGTCAGTTCGACGGTATGATTGACTACCACGCGGCAGTCGACAGACTTGCCGACCTCGATGTCGGGTTCATCGTAGTAGTGGAGTGCCATAGCGTAGATTTCCTCGTCCGCGAAGCCGTGGCAGCCGCTCGCCTGCACTTGGTTCAGAATGTAGGTCGTGCAGTCGTCGATGTTCTTCTGCGGGTCGGCGTAACGCTCGGCGAAAAGTTCGTCCGTCTCCGCCCGCTGCTCCAAATAGGTGCGGATAGTCTGCTTGAAATAGTCCGTTGCTTTATTCTCTCGTGCCATAGTCGTCTTTTTGCGGGACGGTTTCCCGCCCCTTGTTCAACATCTATTCGTTCATGCCGATAAGTCGGCGTACCTGTTCCTCCTTGCTCTTTTGAAATATCCACCGCCTTCTTCTCTCCCTCGTGGGTCAGTCGGCTGTTGAAGCGTCCGCCGAGGGCGGATAACTCCGCCTTGATAGGCTTCGTATCGCCGAATACGGCAATCGCCTTGTCGGAGTAGTCCACGAGGATAAAATCACCCTGCACGACTGTTTCGGGACACTTGTCCGACCGCTCCGCAGTCGCGTTCGACAGGCGGATATTGGCTTCGTCGCCTGCGATGTAGGCGAAATCCTCGATTGTCCGTTCGCGGTTGTATATCGGCGACTTGTGGATAATCCAACCGTAGTATTTGCTTTGCCCGAGGTAGTAGCCCGCGCCCATCGAGTACTTCTCGCGGTGTTCGTACTCCTCGCACGGCTCGGCCAGATAGGCCGTTTCGTGGAAGTTGGACGCATGTTTCCGCATTTCGGAAAACAAGTCCCGCGTATGCGAGGAGAACCCCAAGATGACGGTGCGGACGGTACGATAGGCGAAGTAGTCCGTCATCTGGTCGCTCTCGTCCTGACGGAGTTCCGCGACGATGACGGCCTTTGCCGTCGGGGGCAGGAGTGCGGCGAAGCGTTCGCGCCCGACAGCCTTGACGCACTCCACACGCTGCCGCTCCTGCTCGGCCTGCCGTGCTTCTTCGGCGGCTTGCTTCTCCGCCTCCTCTACGAGTAATGCCACCTCGAAAGCGTCCATAAACTGAGGGTTCGCGTCGTCGTAGTATCGGCCGATACCGTGCTTGCGGGAAAGAGGTTGCAGAATGTCCGTGCGGTCTGTCTTTTTTGTGTCGAGGTTCAGCAGATGATACATGTAGCCGTCGTCGGTGTGTTCCACTTTGTAGACTACATATCGGTTCATCGCCATGTAAGGCCCGTAACCGATTATGATTTGGTTCTCTTTGACTACCTGTACGGTCGTGTCCGTCGTCGTGCCGCCGAATAATGAAATGTACTTTGCCATGTCTGTAAGTGTTAGAAGATGCGAGTAAAAAGGAAGTGGAAAAAGCCGATGAGAGCCACGAGAGAAACCAGCCCCCGAAGAATACCCAGCAGGATATTACGACAGAATACGAAGCCTAAAACGACCCAAAGGAAGCCTTCGCCCCACGTGTAGAAGCCCAACGCCACCGCGCCGACCTGCACCCACGTCGTCCAACTCGACCCTATGCCAAGTGGAAGGTTGGAGGATTTCTGTTTCCGTTTATTTTTCTCTATGCTTCTCATAACCTTTGACTTTTTTTTTATGCCGTAGCGGAGCCGGTATGGATGGAATCTGTTTCAGTAGCTTGAAAGGTTCGGGATTCGCTCACGACAAGATTTTTGCGGAAAATACGCTTCGTCCGTAAGGCGCAAGGAAGATTTCCCGCAAAACCGCCCGGCGGCCAGATCTTGCACGAGCGTAAAGCCCGAGAGTACCTTTGCTACTGCAACAGATTCATCCGCTCTATACCGGTCTTGCGCAGGCAGGCGAAAAGATGAGGAAAAGGTTATGGAAGAGAAGCTCGGAGAGAAAAAGCAATGACGTGAACGGGGTATGGATACGTTCACGGCATCATATCGGCACAACCGGGAATATGGGTTTGTGCCACTCGTGGCCACTTCAATGCCACATGCGTCCACAGCATGATGACGCATAGGATACGAACACTCGTTTGGCTATATTTGAACGTCCGGGAAGCAAAAACGAATCATAATATGGAAATCGTAAGTATAGATACAAGGCTCTTCGACGAGATGATCCGACGGGTGAAATCCGTCGAAGAAAAAGCGGTTGCCTTGTGCCGAAGTCAAGAGGACTTAGGGTTGAAGAAATGGCTCGATAATCAGGAAGTATGCGAAATACTGGGAATATCCCTGCGTACCCTGCAAACCTATCGGGAGAAGGGACTGTTGGCGTATAGCTGCATCAAGCACAAAATCTTCTACAAGCCCGAAGATGTCGAAGCCCTTCTGAAATCATCGTATCATCAGCAAAATCGAACGAAATGAAAAACTATCTGATGGGGCAGCAAGACCCCTGCATAAAGGATATTCTTCAACGGTTGGAGCATACGGACAAGGAGCTCGACAGGTTGAGCAAAAGCATAAAACGGACGTTCAACGGCGAACGGTTCATTTCCGACAGCGAACTGTCCCGTGTATTGAGAATCAGCCGCAGAACATTACAGGATTATCGAAGTGCCGGCATACTGCCTTATTACCTGATTTCAGGTAAGGCTCTTTACAAAGAATCCGATGTTCAGCAGATGTTGGAAAAGGCGTACCGACCTCTTTTCGATAATCGGAATCTGGTATGATAGGTAAAAGAAAGACGGCTTATACGGCCGTCTTTTTTCAGTTCAACATTCTATCTTTACTCATCGGCATCCTCCAGACGATAGCGGGTGTCGTCGCTCGTTCTACGATCCAGCGCCTGAACGCCTCGGCATTTTCGGATTTGAGCCGGAATGCCAATGCCGCAACCATTTCGAGGCTGTATTGTTCGACGATGTTTCCGTCTCGGCAGCGGGTACGACGGCAAATATGCTCTTTATCTAAAACTCCGCTTTTGCGTATCGCTCGGATATTCGCGTTCACAGTGGAGGTGAATACACCGAACAAGTCGGCGATTTGGCTTTGCGTGAGCCAAATTTCGTTTGCTGCAGGACGAACCGTTACTTGTCCGTTCTCGATCGTTATGGGTTGTGTTGTCATAGTCGGTTCTGTTATAAAGGATTTACATTGTTCGGCTCCTCGTAGAGTTCGAGTTTTCGGCTTGCGGACAATTTTCTTAACTGTTTCGGATCTTCGTCCACCTTTCTGTCCGTTACATGGGCGTAGATTTGAGTGGTCATCAGCCGCCTGTGTCCCATCATGCGGCTGACCGTCTCGATCGGTACACCCAGCGAAAGCGTGATGTGCGTTCCGAAGTTGTGCCGCGCTTTGTGAAAGGTCAGCTTGCGGTCGATGCCGCAGGTGGCGGCGAGATGTTTCAATCCTTTGTTCAACTCCGAGTTTCCGTACATAGGAAGCAACTTCCCGTCCGGCGCAGTATCGCGGTATTTGTCGATGATACGGAGCGGCAGGTCGAGCAACGGTATCTCGAATTCGATGTTCGTCTTTTCTCGCGTCGCCTTGATCCAAACCGTTCCGTCTTCGGCCGTTTCGAGGTTCGCAACGGTCAAGCGGCACATATCGCCGTAGCTGATGCCCGTATAGCACGAGAAGAGAAACAGATCGCGAATAAGATAGAGTCTCGGCGAATGGAGCGGTGTAGTCATCAGCCGTTGCAACTCCTCGCGTGTGAGGTAACGTCGTTTGCGCTCGGGACGCGGAGGTTCGTAGCCGGCGAACGGGTCGGCAGTGATGATGCCTGCGGCGATGGCTTTGTTGATGACCGTATGCAGGCGCGACATGTAGAGAACGATGGTGTTCGGAGCCAGTTTCCGCTCCGTGCGCAGATATAAGTCGAACTTATCGACGACCGACCGATTCAAAGCCGAGAAGGCAATATCCGACAGCCGCAGCCGCTCCGATAGAAATCGTTCGACGTGTTCGTAGGCGCAACGATAGGTGCGTGCCGATTTGATTGTGCGGTTTACACCCACCCGTTGCTCGAAATGTTCGATATACGAGCGGAAGTAATCGAGCAGTGTCTCCTGCCCGTAAGCCATACCTAACAACAGGCATTTGACCTCCTCGGCCGTTACACGCTCACGAACGGCAGACTGCTCGCGATAGATCGCCAACGCCGAAGCCCGCAGCTCGTCTAATCGACGGTTGATTTCGACCGCCTCGGCGCTTTTGCCTTTGGCACGACCCGACACCCACAGCGAACGCGGCGCGAGCATCTTGGCACTGAACACGCATTCCGAACGCCCGACAGTCAATCGGCCCATGACGGGACAACGACCCTCGGCATTCGTTTCGTTCCTTTTCAGGTAGAACGCGACCTTTACATCCTCGTGATTCATAACTCTATCAACTGTTTACAAAATTAACTGATATAGAGTTATTTGAAGCCGTGAAAAACAAAGCGGAACATAGAATAAGATACTATGTTATCTCCTCCGAAGCCGTCTTTTCGCGAAACTCCGAGTAAAACGACTACCTTTGTCGTGAACTCTTGCGAGAAAACCGGCGTCCCTTGAAGTGCAGAACCGTTTTCCAAGAGCGAAAACAAGGTTTTGCGACTTCCTTACCGATCCGAAAAAGGCAGCGGATAAGTAACGAATCCCTCACTCAACTCCTCGAAATCCTGCTTTTCGGCCTTTTCGCAACTCGACGAGAATCAACGGGTAACATTTCTACCTCTCAAACACTTAACCTTATTCCTCGCCACAACCTCACTTTCTCCAAAATTCTTCGTATCTTTGCACCGTCATGAAAATCGCCGATATCGAACTGGGCGAACGCCCGCTGTTTCTGGCTCCGATGGAGGATGTCACCGACCCTTCGTTCCGCTACATGTGCAAGCGGTTCGGGGCCGATGTGGTATATACGGAGTTCATCTCGTCGGACGGGCTGGTCCGCGACGCCGCCAAGTCGCTGGCCAAACTGCGGATCAACGATGCCGAACGGCCCGTCGGCATTCAGATCTACGGTCATCTGATCGAACCGATGGTCGAGGCGGCCCGCATGGCCGAGGCGGCCGGACCGGACATCATTGACATCAATTTCGGTTGTCCGATGAAGAAGATCGCCGGCCGGGGTGCCGGGTCGGGCATGATGCGCGACGTGCCGCTGATGGTCGAGATGACGCGGCGGATCGTCGATGCCGTCCGGAAGCCCGTGACGGTCAAGACCCGGCTGGGGTGGGACGACGACTCGAAGAACATCGAGGAGATCGCCCTGCGGCTGCAGGATGTCGGCATCGCGGCCCTCACGATCCACGGCCGCACCCGGGCGCAGATGTATCGCGGCGAGGCGGACTGGACCCTCATCGGGCGCATCCGGAACAATCCGGCCATCCATATCCCCATCATCGGAAACGGCGATGTCGATTCGGCCGTTCGGGCGAAGGAGATGTTCGAGCGCTACGGCGTGGACGGGGTTATGATCGGGCGGGCTACCTACGGCCGGCCCTGGATCTTCCGCGAGGTGAAGCACTATCTCGCCACGGGCGAGCTGCTGCCGCAGCCTACGGTGGTCGAACGGGTCGCCATCGCGAAGGAGCATCTGCGCAAGTCGCTGGAGGCGAAGGGCGACCGGGTCGGCATCCTGGAGCTGCGCCGCCACCTGACCAACTACTTCAAGGGGCTGCCCGACTTCAAGCAGACGCGTCTGAAGCTGGTAACCCTCTACGATCCGGACGAGATCGACCGCACGCTGGACTATGTGGCCGAGAGATGGGGCGATTTCGACATGAGCGCGGCTGTTCCGGCGCCGCTTTCCCACGAGTTGTAAGCTCCGTTTTTGCGTTTGGTTCGATTGTTGCGTCGCTTCCGGCAGAGTGAATTCTTAAAATCAGTTTGCTGTGAAAACACGATCTACAACATTTCTTCTTGCTCTGGCGCTGTGCTCGGCATCGGGTGTCCGTGCGCAGATGCAGAACACGACGACGGCACCCAAGGTCGATACCGTGCTGTTGTCCGAGACTGTCGACGGAAATTATCGCGTGCGCCGCTATCGCGTCGAACGCAAGGGCGATGCCGACTACTCGGTTCTCTATCGAATCAACGTTTCGACCCTGGCCCCGAAGATGGGAAAGAACAGCGAGGAGCTCGAGGCGCTGAACCGCTTCGCGCAGTCGCTCGTGCAGGACACCTCCAAGCAGGTCAGCCGCATCATCGTCACGGGCTATTCGTCGCCCGACGGTCCGCGCGCGCTCAACGACCGCCTGGCTAAGGCCCGCATGCAGAACTTCCTGAACTACGTGAACGGCAAGTACGACTTCTCGAAGCGTTTCGACGTCAAGAGCAACTGGGTCGCCGAGGACTGGGAGGGTTGCCGTATGGCCGTCGAACACGCTCCCGTGCCCGACAAGCAGCAGGTGCTCGCCATCATCAACGGAAACGATACGCCCGACCAGAAGGAGTATCGCCTCAAGCAGATGCCGGCCGCCTGGGAGTACATGAAGGTGCATATCCTGCCGCCGCTCCGCCGCGCCGAAGTCGAGGTCCAGTACGGCTCGGGCACGGTCTTCGAGCAGCGTATCATGATCGAACGACCCCGTTGCGAACCGGTCGAGCAGTCTTGTCAGACCCCCTGCGATCCGTGCGATCTGATCGTGGATGAGAACATTACGGGTATCATCGTCGAGATGCCCGAGGAGTAGGCCCCGTCCCGCAATCTCTCATTTCCGCCGGTTTGCTTTGGTTTTTTCGAAAGGAATACCTATCTTTGTAAAATAAAGATAAAAAACCAATTAAAAATCAAACGATATGGCAAATTTGAGAGATCTGAAAAAGGAGATCGACTACTGTCTGGAGGAGCTGGTTTTCGACTGCGATATGGCTATCTGCTTCCAGCCTTCGAAGGAGAAGGAGGTTTTTGAACTGATGCAGAAGGCAGTAGAGCTGCGCAATACCCTCTTCGCCAAGGTAAGCAACCCCACCGAGCCGCATAACCGTTCGCTGGTGCGCAAGTACTACGCTGCGCTGCGTGCGGAGATTTCGGCCGAGTTCGAGAAGCTGTTCGATGCTCTGAGCGAGATCAACAACAAGTAGCAGGGGGATTCCTTGCTGAAAGTGAAAAAGGAGTGCCGAAGCACTCCTTTTTTGCATTTAGTGGTGATGCTCCAACACGGTGTGGGGAATGGAGCCGTGCGAGATGATCTGGATGGGGCAATTATAGTTCTGAAGCTGCTCTTCGGTGATGACGTTCGATCGATGCCGGTGGACCGTGCGGTTGACGCAGACGATCTCCTTCACGACGCTGGTGATGGTGCCGATGTCGTGCGAAACCATCACGACGGCCATTCGTTCGTTGAGCCGTTGCAGGAGTTTGTAGAGTTCGTTTTCGAACCGGTTGTCCACGAAGTTGGCCGGCTCGTCGAGTATCAGCAGACGCGGCTCGGCGATGATGGCCCGGCAGAGCAGCGCCCGCTGCATCTGTCCGCCCGAGATCTCGCCGACGGGGCGGCGGGCCGTTTCGGCGATGCCCGTCATCTCGAGCAGTTCGACGGCCCGGGATCGGTCGCGGGCGGTGTAGCGGCGGGTGAAGCCCTTGACGGCCTGCAGCCCGGAGAGAACCGCCTCCGTGACGGAGATGGGGAACGAACGGTCGAATACGGGCTGCTGGGGCAGGTAGCCGATCAACGGCCGGCCGGTCCGCTCCGAGAGTTCGGGGGCGAACCGGATCTCGCCGCTGTGGGGAATACTGCCCAGAATAGCCTTGACCAGCGTGGTCTTTCCGCCGCCGTTGGGGCCGATGATGCCGATGAAATCCCGGTCGGAGATGGCGAGATCCACATGTTCCAGCACCCGGGTGCCGTCGTAGCCGACGCCGACGTCGTGAAGCGTTACCAGATCCATCTCCGTTATTCGTTCGAGCGGTCGCAGATCTGCGACGTTATGGATTCGATGTTGCGCACCACGTCCTCGGCCAGCGGGTCGATGGCTACGGTTTCGCCTCCGAGGTCACGGGCGATGATCTCGACGCTCGATGCCGGGAACTGGCTTTGGTAGAAAACGTTGCGGATGCCCTCGCGGCGGCCTGTCTCGATCAGCTCGGCCAGCCGGCGGGCCGAGGGCTCTTTGCCTTCGTGCTCGATGGACAGCTGCTCGATCCCGTAGTCGCGGGCGTAGTAGGTGAGGGCGGGGTGGTAGATCAGGAACCGCCGCATACCGCTTCGGGCGATGCGTTCGCCGACGCTGCGGTCGAGTGCCTCCAGTCGCTCGTCGAACTGCTCGAAACGGATGGTGTATCGGGTCGAATCGGGGAAGGCGGCGTGTATCGCCTCGTAGGCGTTGCGGGCCATGATGCGCAGGGCGCGCGGAGAGGTCCAGACATGCGGATCGACTCCGTGCGCGTGGCGGTGTCCTGCGTGGGAGTGTGAACAGCATCCGGCGATGATGTCGATGCCGCGGCTGAGGTCGACGATCTTCTCCTGCCGTTCGACCTTTTGCAGGAGGTTCTGTTCGAAGTCGAGCAGCCCGACATTCAGTATCAGCCGGGCACGGTTGAGCCCGATGAACTGCTTGGGAGTGGGCTCGAAACTTTCGGGGCTGGCTCCGGCCGGCACCAGGACGACGATCGGGAAATCGTCGCCCATAATTGCTTCGGCCACCGCCTTCAGCGGGGCGATGGAGACATAGATCGAGCGGTCGTCGCCCGTGTTGCGGCTGTTCTCCTCGCAGGCTGTGAGGAGGAGCGCGACAGCGAACGCAAGAAGTTGGAATATCGTTTTCATGGCGGACAAAGATACGAATAAGCGAGGGCAAAAGCAAGTTTACATGCAATTTGCCGAGCGGGAGTATCGGGAAACGAAAAACTCCGGCCGAAATAGGCCGGAGCGAGGCGCCACATGGAGAAGCGGATCAATACACCTCGACCTTGCGGGAGGTCTCGGCGTTCTCCTTGACGGCCTTTTTCGGGATCTGAATCGTCAGCACGCCGTTCTTGACCCGGGCCTCGATCTTGTCCATTTCGGCGTTTTCGGGCAGGATCATGCTCTGCTGGAACTGGTTGTAGGAGAACTCCCTGCGCAGGCAGGTCCCCTTCTTGTCCTTCTCGGTGTGCTCCTGCTTCTTTTCCATCGAGATCACCATCTCGTTGTCGTTGCGGACATGGATGTTGAAGTCGTCCTTCGTGAGGCCCGGTGCGGCATATTCCACCTTGTACTCCGTGTCGGTCTCGAAAATGTTGACCGCGGGGGCCGTCTTGCCGCTCTTCTCTACCCATTCGTTGCCGAAGAAATCGTTGAAAATCGACGGCAACCAGTTCTGCGATCTTTTTACTGGCATCATGACTTTTTGTCGTTTTGTTGGTTGGACACTCTTTTCGGCCGAAGCCGTATTGCGGGGATGAACAAACCCGATGCCAGGAGCGGGGGCGGGCGCTATTTCTTTTTCAGGCTGGAGATATGCCGGAAAACCGCCTCCGAAATTTCCGCAATGGTGCGTGCGTCTCGGCCTCCTCTTGGGCCGAATCGCGTATGAAAACGGTAATCGTATACCATTCGCCGTCCGGCATCCGCACGAATCCCGCGTCGTTGAATCCGATCCGTTCACCCCGTTCGTTCCGGTCTCCCGTTCCGGTCTTGTGCCCGATGACGGCTTCCGTATTCGCCAGCCCGGCCGGCAGCCGGTCGGTTCCGGTCGTGCAGGCGAGCATCGTCCGGACGATGAAGTCCCGATACTCCGTTGCGAACGGGGCCCGGTCGACGAAACGGTCAAGCAGCAGCGCCATCTCGGAGGGGGCGCTCCGGTTCGCATAGCAACAGGCGGGATCGGTGTGCATCTCCTCTTCGGTGACCGCGATGGCGAAGCAGTCGAATCCCAGCGAACGGATACAGCGGTCGACCGCCTCCGGGCCGCCGAAGCGGCGGAAGAGGATGTCGCAGGCGTTGTTGTCGCTTTGCTGTAGCGTGTAGCCGAGCAACTCGCAAACCGACAACTCTTTGTCACCAAGCGGATAACGGTCGCGAAGCGGACTCCAGGTATCGGGGTTCAGTTCGTCCCGGGCGATGAGGATCATCGTATCCAAGGATGTTCCGCTTCGCGACAGCACGTCGGCGACGGTCAAGGCCTGATGGAACTTCATGACACTCATCAAGGGGTACCCGCAGTCGTCGTTTACGGCCGCGATCACTCGGTGATTCCATACGACGCCGACGCCGATCCGGGCTTTCTTCGGGGCGATGATCGTTTCGATCTTCGCTTCGAGCTCCCGGTCGACGGCGGGCGAGAGGGTAGTGCGGCACCCGGTCAGGAGCAGCAAGGCGGCCAAAAGCAGCAGCTGGGTCCGATCAACGTCGTGCATATTTCTCTATCAAGGGTCTCAGAATTTCGAAGGTTTTCTCGGACGGATTCAATACGCAGATCCAATCCATCCACGCGTATATCGGGTGGGGGAGTATGCGGTCGGTGAGGGTGAAATCTGCATCCATGTCGACGATTCCGTCCATGCGCGGTCGAGGGGCAGCGAGCCGAACAGCCGTACGAAGGTCGATCTTCGTACGCCGATGCTCAACCGGAATATCTTATCGCGGTCCAACCGTGAACTTTTATCGTTCGGTCCGTCTTTCTCTTTGATAGTCAGTATATAGATGCCTCGTTTCAACTTGCCGCAAGGATTGTAGTAAAGGGCGCGTTCGCCATAGCTGTCGACCGAAACCGTTCCATCCAGCAGATCGCGGCAGTCATTCAGTATCTTTTCGGGGTCCATCGTGTTAGGTGTCGTCGTTCGCATTCGTATTGCAAAGCTACGAAGAATTTTCGAGGCGTGACCGCCGACACCTTATAATAAATAGGAGTCGGTTTTCTCGTCAGCTCCGGCAACACGTTTCGGACGAATATAACCGCAAGACGACAGGACTTCGCGACGGTTTCGATTTCTTTGTATTTTTGGCTCAATATTGGCATTATGTTAAATTATTGCGGGGGTGTATATTTTCAGGCTTGATTTGCCGGTCGTGTTATCTGGATGATCTTTTCCGGGAGTTTCGTTCGGGGTGTTCACGGAGTTGATTTCCGATGGTATGCGCTGAGGTCATAAGTCTGTACGGACGTTCGGGCTTTTCGGTGATCCGGTTGCGACCGATGCTCCGGTAAGCCGTTTTGCCGTTGCCGGAAGATTGAAATCGCCTGAGTCGTCCGGATACGGCAATCGGAGCAAGACGGCGCTGTCCGGCTGATTAAGGGCGTTATGATTTGGTAATCAGCGATAAGGATTGTCCGGCAGAGTCGGAAACTCCGTCGTGGACCGGTCCGAGAATCGCACGGATAAGAATTTACGGGGTCTCGTGCGGTACACGCGATTCTCGCGAGGTTACAAGTGCGCAACCGAACAGCTTTGTCGCGCCCGGTCTGCGGACGAGCAGCGCCCGCCGTCCGGCTTCTTATTTTTGCGGAGTAAAACTTTCGAAGGTCCGGTCGCTGTAGAGCACGATCACGCGCGCGATCTCCTTCTCCATGACGCCCGCCGGAAAAGGGGTGCCCGACAGCAAAGCTCCGTTTACGTCAGGTATCGGTTCGGTTCGGTCCGGTGTCCCCGAAAAGAGGTTGTCGAAATTGGGCATCGGCTTCTCGGTTGTCCGAACGTTCTCGGTGTTCGTTGGCGCTGTCGGTTTTTCACTCGGCGTGTCCCGATACATGTTTTCGGAATCGAGGAGGAGCCAGTCAGGATTCAACCGGGGAAAGCGGCGGAGAATTTTCTGGAGCAAATCGAAGCCGGGCTTGTTCCGTCCTGCCAGAATATGAGATATTCCGCCAGGCTGAATCTCCAGTATTTCGGCCAGCTTGCTTTGCGTCAGCCCCTCGTTTTTCATCAAAAGTTGGAATTTCTCTCTCATCAGCGTAATTTTTTACAAATATAAAGCATTTTCTTTTGTAAAACAAGAGAAATTTATATTTGTCAAATATCCACTCTGCGAATTGTAATTTACAAGTGTAAATAGATTTATACGGTAAAATTTCACTATCGGCTTATAGTTTCAGTTTAGTTTATATAATCTGTTTAATATATCGATTATTCGAAATATTGCGAATAGAACAGGCAGAAAATCTCATAAAAAGTATATGAATTGCCTTGATAAGCTCAAATCAAGTATGTAAAGTTTAGATAAATTTTGTAATATATCGAATATTCTAACTATTTATGTTGAATGTTCAATCGGTTTACCTGCCTGATTTCAGTCTGACGGTTCGTTTTACTATGCTTGTGTTTGATATTGACAGATGTGTATAAATAACATTTGTATAACTAATCTGTGGGTTACAAATGTATAAACAGCTCGCGGTTTACATATGTTGGATATTTACATTTGTATACGACTACCCTATTCTATGGCGAAAATGAATTTTTTTCGGACCTATCGATCCATTTCCGTTTAAAGATATCAGCGGCTTGGAATCGAAATATATTATGTTAAAATATGAAAAAGCAGATAGGTGAATGACTGCCCTATCTGCTTGACGAATATTGTATTTATAAAGTTGTAAAACTCCCTTTAGCGGCTCAGTTTCTCGGCGATTTCCCGGAACTCCTCCGGAGTCAATTTCAGCTTTTCACGGTGGAAATCTACGTCGTTTTCGGTCTCGATGGGGATCAGATGGATGTGCGCATGCGGCACTTCGAGCCCCAGAACCACTACCGCTACTCTGGAGCAGGCGATTTCCCGTTCGATTTTCTTCGCTACCTTTTTGGCGAATACCGTCATGGCTGCGAGCGTCTCGTCCTCGAGGTCGAAAAGGTAGTCCACCTCCTGCTTCGGAACGACCAGCGTATGTCCCCTCTTCAGCGGATTGATGTCCAGAAATGCAAAGAAACGGTCGTCCTCGGCGACCTTGTAGCACGGAATCTCACCGGCTATGATGCGTGAAAAAATGGTTGCCATATCTATCTATTTTGAGTTGTTCTCCTGATGCAGCCGGTCGTGCTCCCTGAGGAGGTTTCGAGTGACGTATAGGTTGAAGAGCTGTGCGAGCAGCTGGGCGGCGAAAGCTCCCGACAGAACGACTCCGTCACTTCCGCTGTCGTGGCTGTAGCCGTAGATCGCGGCCGCGACAAGCAGGAGTGCGAAGAGGATGGCAAGTGCGTACTGCATTTTCAGGGCCCGTCTCAACTTCTTCGGGTCCGTCGATGCAGCGAGCCACTTTCGCTCTTCGGGTGTCAGGGGCTTGCGGTTCTCCATGGTTTTTTTCGGGAATTATCGGTCGAATTTCGGCTTCAGGATCTCCGACCATATCACAGCTTTGCGAAGGTCGAAATCGGCCATATCCGGGTGTTCTGCGTCCGGTGTCGGAGGCGGAGCGATGTTGTGGGCCGGAGTGTGCGTTCCGGCGGCCTGACGGGCGGTTTTGCCCGGGCCGGAGACGTTCTTCGGAGCCGTTCGGTCCGGTTTCGCGCCGGCTTTCGGCCGGGGCGGCTGTTTCCGTTTCGGTACGGGGCGTGCCGGCTCGGTACCCGGGAAGAACTCGCGCGGAATCGGCCAGCCCTCGGGCAGGTCGTTCGGCAGCTCGGCTGCGGGTTCGGCCTTCTTCGTCCGTTGCGGTCGCTTTTTCCGGCCGGCGGAGATAGCCAGTATCACCATTCCTATCGTTATCAGTATATTGAAAATATCCTCCATGATAATCTTGTTTTATGCGTTTATGAGCCGTTTTACGCTCTCTATTCCCTTTACCTTGCGGATGCGGTCCATTACCGTGTTCAGGCTTTCGGCATCCTTGACGTAGAGGCTGATCGTCCCTTCGAATATGCCGTCGTGGCTTTGGATGGCGATTTCGCGGATGTTGATGCTGAAGTCGCCGCTGACGATCTTCGACAGGTCGAGCAGGATGCCCATGCGGTCGATACCGCGCAGGGAGATCGTCGAGAGGTAGTGCATGGCCTTGTGTTGCGACCACTTGATCTCCTCCTTCACGATCTGCTTCCCGTATTGGGCGGCCAACCGGTTCAGTTCGTCGCACGTGGCTTTGTGGACGATGATCTTGCCGCTTTTGGGGTCGCGGAAGCCGACTACGCTGTCGCCCGGAATGGGCTTGCAGCACTCCGCGATGACGAACTCCGGTTCGGCGCTCGGGGCGACCGGATTCTCTGTCGGGCTCTCTCCCGTGTCGTCGCTCTCCTCCTCCCGCTCTTTCTGTGGGATGAAGAGCGTCCAGAACTTCAGCAGTTTCTTGGTCGAGCTGCTTTTCAGGATCTTCTCCAGGTCGTCGAGCCGGATGATTCCCGCGCCGACCTTGCTGTAGAACTCCTCTTTGTTCGAGCAGCCGTAGGCCGGCACGACCTTGCGCAATACCCTGCCGCTCAAGTTGATGTTCAGCCGCTGCATGCGTTCCTCGAACATCTGTATGCCTCGCTCGATGTTGTTCTGCTGCTCGCGCTTGAGGAAGCTCTTGATGGCCTGCTTGGCCTTGCCCGTGGTTACCGTGTCCAGCCACTCGGGCTTGGGACGGGCATTGTCGGCCGTGATGATTTCGATCTGGTCGCCGCTGTTGAGCTGCGTAGTCAGCGGTTCGATCTTGTGGTTGATCTTCGCTCCGATGGCGTTGTTGCCGATCTTGGAGTGAATCTCGTAGGCGAAATCCAATGCGGTGGCGCCGAAGGGCAGTTTGCGGGCCTCACCCTTCGGTGTAAACACCACGATTTCAGATGTATATAGCGATAACTTGAAGTTATCCAGAAAGTCTATCGCATTCTCCGACGGCGAATTCAGGGCCGTCCGGATCTTCTTGAGCCACTTGTCGAACTCGTCCTCGTCCTGCGATATGGTGGCTTTCTTGTATTTCCAGTGGGCGGCGAATCCCCTCTCGGCGATGTCCTCCATGCGCTGGGTGCGGATCTGCACCTCGACCCATACACCGTCGGGACCCATGACGGTGGAGTGCAACGCCTCGTAACCGTTGTCCTTGGGCATGCTGATCCAGTCGCGCAGCCGGTCCGGCTTGGGCGTGTAGAGGTCGGTGATCGACGAGTAGATCTGCCAGCACTGGGTCTTCTCCGAGGGGAAGGGGACCAGGGGCTTGAAGACGATTCGGATGGCGAACAGGTCGTAAATCTCCTCGAAGGGGATCTGCTTGCGCTGCATCTTCATCCAGATCGAGTAGACGCTCTTCACGCGCCCCGAGATCTCGTAGTTGATGTGGTCGCGGTCCAGCGCCTCGATGATCGGGGCGTTGAAGCGGGCGATGAACTCCTGGCGCGACGCCTCCGTATCGTCCAGTTTGCGGGTGATCTCGGCGTACTGGTTCGGAAACCGGTATTTCATGCAGAGGTCCTCCAGCTCGCTCTTGATCGAGTAGAGCCCCAGCCGATAAGCCAGCGGCGCGAACAGATAGATGGTCTCGCCCGTGATCTTGATCTGCTTGTTCAGGGGCATGGAGCCCAGCGTCCGCATGTTGTGCAGGCGGTCGGCGATCTTTATCAGGATCACCCGCACGTCGTCCGAGAGGGTCAGCAATACCTTGCGGAAATACTCTGCCTGCTCCGAGGTGTCGGCATTGAACACGCCCGACATCTTCGTCAGGCCGTCGACCATCGAGGCGATCTTCGCCCCAAAGATGCGCTCCATGTCCTCCACGGTGTAGTCCGTGTCCTCCACCACGTCGTGCAACAGCGCCGCTACGACCGACTTGACCCCCAGGCCGATCTCGTCGATCACGATTTTGGCGACCGCGATAGGATGCAGCAGATACGGCTCGCCGGAGCGGCGCCGTATCCCTGCGTGGGCCTCCTTCGCCAGGAAAAAGGCCCGTTTGATGAAGTTCCAGTCCTCGTCGTTCTTGCAGATCTTCGTGCAAGCGTACAGCAGGTCCTCCCACTTCTCCTTTATGATTCGCTCATCGTCCGCAGTGTAGTTGCTCATACCCTGTCGAGGTTTGGTTTCCGGTCTATTCGCGCGGTTGCTTCATCGCCTCGCGAACCTTCTCTTCCACTTCGTTTCGCAGATTCTCGTCGTTCGTCAGTCGCTCCTTGACGGCGTCGCGACCCTGTCCGATTTTCGAGTCGCCGTAGGAGAACCACGATCCGGCCTTCTTGATGATTCCATAATCTACGCCAAGATCGATGATCTCGCCCACTTTCGATATGCCTTCGCCGAACATGATGTCGAACTCGGCCTTCTTGAACGGGGGCGCCACCTTGTTCTTCACCACCTTGACGCGGGTGCGGGTGCCCAGCTGCTCCTCGCCGTCCTTGATGACCGATACGCGGCGGATGTCGATGCGCACCGAGGCATAGAATTTCAGGGCGTTTCCGCCCGTCGTGGTCTCCGGATTGCCGTACACGACGCCGATCTTGTCGCGCAACTGGTTGATGAAGATGCAGACGGTCTTGGTTTTCGAGATGCTGGAGGTCAGCTTTCGCAGCGCCTGCGACATCAGACGCGCCTGCAGGCCCATCTTCGAGTCGCCCATCTCGCCCTCGATTTCGGCTTTCGGCGTCAGGGCGGCCACCGAGTCGATCACGATGATGTCGATGGCGCTGGAGCGGATCAGCGAGTCGGCGATTTCGAGCGCCTGCTCCCCGTTGTCGGGCTGCGAGATCAGCAGGTTGTCGACATCCACGCCGAGCTTCTGGGCATAGAAACTGTCGAACGCATGCTCGGCGTCGATGAAGGCCGCGATGCCGCCGCTCTTCTGCGCCTCGGCGATGGCGTGGATGGCCAGCGTCGTCTTACCCGACGACTCGGGACCGTAGATCTCGATCACGCGGCCTTTGGGATAGCCGCCTACGCCGAGCGCCATGTCGAGGGTGATCGATCCGGTCGGAATCACCGGAATGTCGTTCACCTCGGTGCTGTTCATGCGCATGATCGAACCTTTGCCGAAGTCCTTCTCGATCTTCTCCATCACTGCGTTCAAGACCTTCAGCTTGTCCGCATTCACCTGTACTTTTTCTGCCATTTCGTATTTCGTTGTTTTATTGTTTTTATTTGTTAGTTGAACTTGCGGACCGCCGGTCCGTTGTTCGGCTTCACGGGCGACGCTTCGGCGGCCGAGCGGGCCATCGGATAGCGGATCACCCGGGCGTCGAGCGCCCGGTCGGGAAAGGGGCTCCAGTTGCCGCTGCCCGTATTGCCGAGATGGATCAGCCAGTTCGTCGCCACTTTGCGCTCCTGGTCGACTATCCTCCGGACCGGGGCGACGTTGCGGTCGGTCACCTCGCGCCGCCGCTCCTGACGCATGATCCTCCGGCGGATGTGCTCCAGCTGCCAGGAGAGCGTGTCCGACAGCGCAAACTCCGGCGCCGGGACAACCAGCTGCAACGGCCGGCTGCACAGGCCGCTTACGGTGCGCTGCGTCCGCAGCGGAAGCTCCTGCGCCTGCAGGCTCGCCGCGGTGCACAGGACGCACGCTCCGATCGTCGACAGCAGCCGTTTCATCTCCGTTCTATTTGTCCAGCCAGTCGATGATCTGCCGGTAGTGGTTCTTGGTGTCCACCTTCTCGAATACGTGCTCGATGCGCCCCTCGGCGTCGATCAGAAAGGTCGTGCGCAGGACGCCCATGTATTTGCGGCCGTACATCGACTTCTCGGCCCACACGCCGAAGGCTTCGCATACGCTGTGGTCCGTGTCGGCGAGCAGGGTGAATCCGAGCTCGTGTTTGGCGCAGAATCCGGTGTGCGACTTCACGCTGTCGGGGCTGACGCCCACGATGCGGAAGCCCCGCTCGCGGAGCGCCTCGCGGCCGTCGCGCAGGCTTTGCGCCTCCAGCGTGCACCCCGAGGTGTTGTCCTTCGGGTAGAAATAGAGCACCGTGCGGGTGCCGATGAGCTCTTTCGAGCAGAACGGAACACCCTCCTGCGTGGTGGATTCGAATGCGGGAATCAGCTCCCCTGCGGTCGGTTTTGCCATCGTTGTATTCGTTCAGGTAAATTAACACTCAAAGTTAGCGATTTTTTCAGGAAATTCCAACTTTTTTGCCGCAATTCACTCCGGTCAGCGGCCCGTAGCGACGCAGACCACCTGGCGGCTAAACTCCTCCTGCGAGACGTTGAGCCGGTGCAGACACTCCGGACAGCGGATCGGCAGCTCGGTTTCGACGTGCAGCCAGTCGCTCGTAGGGTGGAATTTTCCGTAGCCGCCGCGGCGCGGCAGGTCGGTTTCGGCGCCGCAGCGGGCGCAGCGTACTTTGTAGATCGTTCCCATTTTCATTCGTTTTAAGGTTCTCGGTTCGATGGTGCAAAGTAAACCTTTGTCCGTGTCAACTTGTGACACGAACGAAAATATTTCGAAAAAAATGGGGGCTATTCCGAGAGGTAGCGCCGGGCATAGTCACGCAGGTAGCGTTCCAGCTGCGGGGTGTCGACGATGCGGATGTCGTCCAGCAGACCGATCACGAAACGTCCCACGCCGGCATAGTCGGCCACTTCGGTCTGCAGCAGCCAGCGGTCCGGGGCGCAGGACACGAGATCGCGTTCGGCCATCGGATACTCCTCCACGAGCAGGTTGCAGGCGCGGATGCCCAGCTCCAGCCGGACCGGGAACCGCTTCTCGCCGTTCATGCGGAAGATGTCCGTGAAGCCGGTCCGGTGGTCCGCCTCGTGCTCCCAGGGCTCGGCGAGCGGTTCGACCTGACCGATGCGGGCCGTCTTGAACGATTTGCAGCTGCCGCTGGCCGGATCGTAGCACCAGATCTGGACGTAGTTGGTCGTGAAGGCGAAGGGCTCCACCCTGCGGTCGCTCACCTTGCCGCCATGCGACGACCGATACCCTTTCAGCAGCACCTGGCGCTTCTGCTCCATCGCTTCGATCAGCGCATGCACGTTGCCGGCCGTGCGGCCCTTGACTACCGTATCGGCCAGCGTCCGGTTGTCGTAGATCGTGTAGAGCTTCCGTTTGAGATTCTGCTTCAGCACGTTCGTGTCATCCACGCTCTCGATGGCTCGCTTCAGGATCAGAGCCTCCTCTTCGGTGAAGTGGACCAGCTGCGAGATCTCTTTGAAATGGGGGGACTCCTTGTCCAGCCGGATGCGGTCGCCCGACTTTCGGATGACGAAACCCGCTTCGCGGAAGGTGTCGATATAACGATAGACCGTCCGGCGCGACATGCCGAGCCGTTCGGCGAGGTCGTCCACCGTGTAGGTCGTGTTGGCCGTGAGCATCTTCATCAGACGCAGCAGCCGTTCCAGTTTGGGCTGATCCATTTTTCGGGGGTTGGTTCGGAGTTCAAAATTCCGAATTATTTTCGGGATATCAAAATCGAAGAGGGCTTTCCGCAGCGGAAAGCCCTCTCGTCGGTCGTCTGTCTCTTGTCAGGAGAGCACGAGGCGTTGGATCTCCTCCACCTGTCGGCGGAAATTCTTGTCGGTCTCGATCAGGTTCGTGATCGCCTTGCAGGAGTGGAGCACGGTGGCGTGGTTGCGGCCGCCGATGGCCGAGCCGATGGCCGTCAGGGGGGCCTTGGTATGCAGCTTCGCCAGGTACATGGCGATCTGGCGTGACTGGGCGACGTCGCGGGTGCGCTCCGTGGAGTTCAACCGGGTGCGGTCGATGTTCTGATGCTCGCACACCACGTCGATGATGTGGTCGATCGTGATCTCCTTCTGTGTGAGCTGCACGTAGACCTTCAGGATCTCTTTGGCGAGCGAGGTGGTGATCCGGCGCCCCATGAACGAGGCGTTCGCCACCAGCGACGAGAGGGCGCCTTCGATCTCGCGGACGTTGGCCGAGATGTTTTCGGCCAGGAAGGCGACCACCTCTTCCGAGATTGGAACGTTCAGCTTGTCCACCTTCGCCTTGATGATCTTGATCTTGGTCTGGTAGTCCGGCGTCTGGATCTGGGTCGTGAGGCCCCATTTGAAACGGGTCAGCAGGCGCTCCTCGATGTCCTTCAGCTCGACGGGCGGCTTGTCCGAGGTCAGGATCAGCTGCTTGCCCGAGAGGTGCAGGTGGTTGAAGATATTGAAGAAGACGTTCTGCGTGCCGGGTTTTCCGGTCAGCTCCTGAATATCGTCGATAATCAGCACGTCGATCATCTGATAGAAGTGGATGAAGTCGTTCAGCTCCCCCTTCTTGTCGCTCAGGTAGGCGCGCTGGAACTGGGCCTGGAACTTGTTCATCGAGACGTAGAGCACCTGCAACTCCGGATGGCGTTCGCAGATCTCGTGGCCGATGGCCTGCACGACGTGCGTTTTGCCCAGACCCGAATCACCGTATATATATAGGGGATTGAACGGGTTGTTGCCGGGGTTGATCGCGATAGCCATGCCGGCCGAGCGGGCCAGCCGGTTGCAGTTGCCCTCGATGTAGTTCGAGAAGCGGAGGCCGGGGCTCAGGTTGGGATCGATTTTCAGGCGGCGCAGCCCCGGAATCGTCAGCGGATTTTGTATATTTGCCGTGTCGTTCTGTACGATGGCGCGGCGGATCTCGGTCGTATCCACCTCGGGCTGGGGAGCCGGAACGGGTTTGGGTACGGCGTAGAACAGTTTGGTCTGCAATCCGTAGAGCTGCGATATGATCGGACGGAGGAACTTCAGGTAGTTCTTCTCGATCTGATAGACGTAACTGGCATTTGGGACGCGCAGACGCAGGGTCGTTCCGTCGAACTCGAGCGGGACGATGGGCTCGAACCACTTCGAGAACTCCTCTTCGGTGGTCTGGGTCCTTAAATGGGCAAGGCATTGCTGCCACATCTCATTGTATGTCTGCGTGTTCGAAATCATTTTGTAAAAAGCGTCGAGGATTTTCGTATCTCAATTGACGCAACAAAGTTGTGAATAAATTCGTGAAAAGATTTTTGCAAATCTGTTGGATTTGTCTTTTTTTCTATTATGGAATAAACGACCGTTTTTCGGGCTCGATTTTTAACTCCCTGATATTGAAGAATTGGAAAAATAATCGTATATTTGCGTATCATTTTTTTGAGGATATACCAAGTTTAATGATAAACAAAACCTATAATCTATGGCAAACGAATTAGAACAGCAAGTACTGGCCAAAGCACAATCGTGGTTGGACGGTAATTACGACGCCGAGACCAAAAAGCAGGTCAAATGGCTGATGGATAACGATATGAAGGAGCTCGTGGAGAGCTTTTACAAGGACCTCGAGTTCGGAACGGGCGGTCTGCGCGGCATCATGGGCGTAGGCTCGAACCGCATGAACGTCTACACCGTGGGTGCCGCTACGCAGGGTCTGGCGAACTACCTGAAGAAGAACTTCGCCGGCGAGAAGATCCGCGTGGCTATTGGGCACGACAGCCGCAACAATTCGCGTCTGTTCGCCGAGCGTGTGGCCGACATCTTCGCCTCGAACGACTTCCAGGTGTTCCTCTTCGATTCGCTGCGCCCCACCCCCGAGCTGAGCTTCGCCATCCGCGAACTGAAATGCCACTCGGGCGTCGTAGTCACCGCTTCGCACAACCCCAAGGAGTACAACGGCTACAAGGCCTACTGGACCGACGGTTCGCAGGTCACCGCCCCCCACGACAAGAACATCATCGCCGAGGTGGAGAAGATCACCGCCGTCGAGCAGGTGCTGATGGGCAAGAACCCCGAAAACATCACCGTGCTGGGCGAGGAGTTCGACGAGATCTACCTAAATAAGGTGCACGAACTCTCGCTTTCGCCCGAAAGCGTGAAGAAGCACCACGACATGAAGATCGTCTACACCCCGCTGCACGGCTCGGGTGTGCGCCTGGTACCTGCCTCGCTGAAGAAATTCGGTTTCACGAACGTGCAGTTAGTGCCCGAGCAGGCCGTGGTGGACGGCAACTTCCCCACCGTGGAGTCGCCCAACCCCGAGGAGCGCAAAACCATGGCGATGGCTATCGACATGGCGGCCCGCGAGGGTGCCGACCTGGTGCTGGCGACCGATCCCGACAGCGACCGCATCGGCGTCGCGCTGCGCAACCGGGAGGGCGAATACGTGCTCCTGAACGGTAATCAGACGCTCGTGCTGTTGATGAGCTACCAGCTCACCCGCTGGGCCGAGCTGGGCCGTCTGGACGGCAACCAGTACGTGGTTAAGACCATCGTGACCTCGCAGATGGCCAATGCCGTGGCCGACCACTTCCAGGTGAAGTGCTACGACTGCCTGACGGGCTTCAAGTATATTGCCCGCATCATCCGCGACCACGAGGCCACCACCAAGTACATCGGCGGCGGCGAGGAGTCGTTCGGCTATCTGGCCGGCGACTACGTGCGCGACAAGGATGCCGTATCGGCCTGCTCGCTGGCGGCCGAGGCTGCCGCATGGGCCAAGGATACGATGGGTCTGACCCTCTACGAATGGCTGCAGGAGCTCTACGTGAAGTACGGATTCTACCGCGAGGGGCTGGTGTCGGTCGTTCGCAAGGGCAAGGAGGGCGCCGAACTCATCCAGCAGATGATGGTCGATTTCCGCCAGAATCCGCCCAAGAGCATTCTGGGTTCGCCCGTGGTGAAGATCAACGACTACAAGACGCTGGAGACCCTCGACGTCCGCACGGGCGTGAAGAGCCCCATCGAGGAGGAGTCGAGCAACGTGCTGCAGTGGTTTACCGAGGACGGCACGAAGGTTTCGGTACGTCCGTCGGGTACCGAGCCCAAGATCAAGTTCTATTTCGGCGTGAAGGCTCCGCTGGCTTCGGTGGCCGATTACGACCGGGTGCTGGCCGAACTGGATGCCAAGATCGAGGCGATCAAGGCGGAGCTCAAACTGGTTTAGTGCATAGGGCCGAACCGGAAACATGCGGGAACGCGGGGCACTCCCCCGCGTTCCTCGTTAAAAGAGACGATATATGGAGATCAGTGAATTGCAGCGCCGGGTCGACGACTGGATCCGAACCGTCGGCGTGCGTTATTTCAGCGAATTGACCAATATGGCCGTGCTGACCGAGGAGGTCGGCGAGCTGGCCCGCGTGATGGCCCGCAAATACGGGGACCAGTCCTTCAAGGCGGGCGAGCGGGAGAATCTGTCCGAGGAGATGGCCGACGTGCTGTGGGTGTTGGTCTGCCTGGCTAATCAGACGGGCGTCGACCTCACGGCCGCCATCGAGGAGAGTTTCCGCAAGAAGACCGCACGCGACGCCGACCGTCACCGCAACAATCCGAAACTGCGGGAGTAGACGATAATAGTAGAAAAGAGCAATCGGTCGATTGCTCTTTTTTTGTCATGTTGAGCGGTGAGCCTTCGGGCCCGCAGCCGAAAAATCTCGACGTTGCGGAACATTCATCCTTGCGAAACGTTTCCGCTATTTCACCCGGATCAGGTTCAGGCCGTCGCGGATGGGGACGATGACATTCTCCACGCGCGGATCCTCCACGACCATGCGGTTGAAGGCGACGAGCTCCTGCGTGTGGCGGTCGCCGTGGGCGACCGGGCCGGCGACCTTGCCGTACCAGAGGATGTTGTCGGCGATCAGGACCGAGCCGACGTGCACGAGCGGGAGGCCGCCGCCATCGCCCATCAGCATGCGGTAGTAGGCCGGATATTCCCGTTTGTCGCCGTCGATGAAGACCAGATCGAACGTGCCGCCCAGCCGGGGGGCCAGCTCCAGTGCCGAGCCGATGTGCAGCCGGATCTTTTTGCCGTGGGGGCTGCGGTCGAACCAGGATTGGATGAAGTCGCGCTGCTCGTCGTCCACTTCGAAGGTGTCGATCGTCGCTCCCTCCTCCGTTCCGGCGGCCATCGAGAGGGCCGAATAGCCGGTGAAGGTGCCGATCTCGAGCACCCGCCGCGGGCGGATCATCGCCGTGAGCATGCGCAGCAGCCTGCCCTGAATATGTCCCGAGATCATGCGGGGGGCCACCGTGCGCAGATGGGTCTCGCGGTCGAGCTCCCGCAGGAGCTCCTCTTCGGGCTCCGTGTGTTCGTGTATGTATCGCTCCAGCGGATCCATCAGGCGGGGTAATAACCGTTCTTCGTGAAGGTGTAGAAGGCTGCGATGCGCTCTTCGGTGTCGGCGTCGAGCAGGCGGAGCATTTCGCGGGCGAACTCCGCATAGCCCGTGCCGTTGGCCGTCACGATTCCGCGGTCGCTCACGGCCTGCCGCTCCTCATAGAGGGGGCGCCCCGTGTAGCGACCTCCGCCCCACTGCTCCATCATCTCGGCCGTATTGCCCGTGTGGCGCACCTTGTTCAGGAAGCCGTGCGCCGCCAGAAAGAGCGTGGCGTTGCAGATGGCGCCCACCGGGAGCCGAAGGGCCAGCGCCTGCTCCACCAGCGGAGCGATCCGCTCCGCCTCGGTGCTCTGCCACCCCAGTCCGCCCGCCAGCACCAGCCCGGCGCAGCGTTCGGGAAGCCGGGAGGCGTCGTAGTCGGCCTCGACCCGCATGCCGCCCAGCGAACGGACCGGACGGCCGTCCGGGGTGAGGTATTTCACTTCGTAGCGGCCGGGCGTAACCTCCGGGCCTATAGCTATCCCCGCGCGGAGCGCCGGGGCGAGGTGTGCCGTTTCCCAGTCGGCGAAATCCTCCAGCAGGACGATGATGACTTCTTGTTTCTCCATTTCGTTATTTATTTGTAGATCAGACGTGACGTATGTTCGAATACCTCGGCGGCCGCGTCGGCCAGCTCCGTGGCGGTCAGTGCCTCCACCTTGCGGTAGACCGCCTCCATCGTGTCGACCTCGTTGTGGGCCAGAAAGCTCTTGCCGACCCCCAGCATGTAACCCTCGTTGCTCTCCATCGAGATGGCGAGCTGGGCGATGAACTGCTTCTTGGCCATCGAGAGCTGGCGGGCGGTGAGCCGTTCGGTGCGGAGCCGGTGCAGTTCGCGGTCGATCAGCTCGCAGCAGCGGTCGGCGTGGCCGTGGTCCGAGCTGAAGTAGATGGCTACCATGCCGCTGTCGCCGTAGGGGGTGTAGTTGGCCTCGACCGTGTAGGAGAGTCCGTATTTCTCGCGAACGGTCATATTGAGCCGCGAGTTGGCGCAGGGACCGCCCAGGATGTTGACGGCCAGACTCAGGGGCAGGCGGCGCTTTTCGTCGATCCCGCAGGCGCGGTTGCCGATGATGCAGTGGGTCTGGTGCGTATGCTTCAGGACCGTACGGTCGAAGGGCTCGCAGGGGGCCGGGGCCTGCCGGTCGAACCCCCGCACGGTGGCGGGCATCTCTCCGAAGTATCTGCCGGCGAGGGCCTCTATCGCCTTCGGCGACAGGTTGCCGATCGTGGAGAAGACCATCTGGTCGGTGGTGTAGGTGCGGTCGACGAAGCGGCGGATGGAGTCTCCGTTCTGCCGCTTGAGCGACTGCTTGGAGCCCAGAATGTTGTGGCCCAGTTCCGAATCGGCGAAGAGCAGATCCTCGAACGTGTCGTAGATCAGATCGGCCGGAGAGTCCTTGTAGGTGTTGATCTCGTCGTAGATCACCTCGCGCTCCTTCTCCAGTTCCCGGTCGGGAAAGGTGGAGCGGAAGGCGATGTCGGCTATCAGCTCCGCCGCCTTGGCGAAGTCGCCCCGCAGTACCGTGGCGTGAAGCGTGGTGTCCTCCTTGGTGGTGAAGGCGTTCAGTTCGCCTCCCAGATTCTCCAGCCGGCAGTTCACCTGCCAGGCCTTGCGCCGGGCGGTCCCCTTGAAGAAGGCGTGCTCGGCGAAGTGGGCCAGACCGTACTCGGCCGGCAGTTCGTCGCGGCTGCCCGCATTGACGCAGAGGGCGCAGCGGGCCACGTTGCCCTTCACCTGCCGGTGAATGCCCCGAATGCCGTTGGGGAGTGTATAGGTATGGAATTCCATCTATTTTTCGTCTCGTTTTTTCAGGAAACGGCCCGTATGGCTCGCTTCGCACCGCTCCAGATCGTCGGGCGTGCCGGCGAAGACCACTTCGCCGCCTCCGTCGCCCGCCTCGGGGCCCAGGTCGATCACCCAGTCGGCGCACCGGATCACCTCCATGTTGTGCTCCACGATCACCACCGTGTGCCCTTTCGCGATCAGGGCCCGGAAGGCATCCAGCAGCTTTCCGATATCGTTGAAGTGCAGTCCCGTAGTGGGCTCGTCGAAGATGAAGAGCATGTTGCCGCCGGCCGAATCCTTCGACAGGAACGACGCCAGCTTCACGCGCTGGCTCTCGCCGCCCGAGAGGGTCGACGAGGACTGCCCCAGCCGGACATAGCCCAGCCCGACCTCCTGCAACGGCTTCATCCGCTCCACGATCCGGCGGCAGGTGGCGCTCTTCTCGTCCGCGCCGAAGAAGGCGATGGCATCGTCCACGCTCATTTCCAGCACGTCGCAGATATTCTTGTCCCGGTATTTCACCTCCAGAATCTCGTCCTTGAACCGCTTCCCGCCGCAGGCCTCGCAGACCAGCGTGACGTCGGCCATGAACTGCATGCCCACCTTGATGGTTCCCTCGCCCTGGCACTCCTCGCACCGCCCGCCGGGGACGTTGAACGAGAACTGCGCGGGCGTGATGCCCGAGTGGCGGGCATAAGGCTGTTCGGAGAAGAGCTTCCGGATCTCGTCGTAGGCCTTGACGTAAGTCACCGGGTTCGAACGCGACGACTTGCCGATCGGGTTCTGGTCGACCATCTCCACCGCCTTCAGGAGCGACAGGTCGCCCTCCAGCGAGTCGAAGTCGCCGGGCTTCGTGCCCGCATCGAGCAGAAGCCGGCGCAGTGCCGGATAGAGAATGCCCCGGATGAGCGACGACTTGCCCGATCCGCTGACGCCCGTGACGCAGGTCATCACCCCCAGCGGGATGCGGACGTCGATGTTCCTGAGGTTGTTCTCCCGGGCCCCGCGAATCGTGATCGCATGACTCCAGCCGCGCCGCACCTCGGGTACGGCGATTCGTCTGCGCCCCGTGAGGTAGTCGGCCGTGAGCCCCTTGCCGTGGGCGAGCAGCTCGGTCATGGGCCCCTGGAAGACTACCCTGCCGCCGTTTTCGCCCGCCTCGGGTCCGATGTCGACCAGGTAGTCCGCCGCACGGATCACCTCCTCCTCGTGCTCCACCACGATCACCGTGTTGCCGATGTCGCGCAACTGCTTGAGCACCTTGATCAGCCGGTGCGTGTCGCGCGGGTGCAGGCCGATGGACGGCTCGTCGAGGATGTAGAGTGACCCCACCAGACTGCTGCCCAGCGAGGTGGAGAGGTTGATGCGCTGGCTCTCGCCGCCCGAGAGGGTCGACGACAGCCGGTCGAGGGTCAGGTAGCCCAACCCCACGTCCGAGAGGTATTGCAGTCGGTTCCGGATCTCGAGCAGCATCCGCCGCGATGTCGCGGCGTCGTGCTCGTCGAGCTCCAGCCCGTTGAAGAATCCGATCGCTTCGTCGACCGGCATGCGCACCAGATCGGCTATGGTCTTGCCGCCCACCCGGACGTACAGCGCCTCCTTGCGCAGCCGGCTGCCTCCGCACTCCGGGCAGAGGGTCTTTCCCGTGTAGCGGGCCTTCATCACGCGGAACTGGATCTTGTGGCGCTCCGAGTCGATGTATTGGAAAAAGTCGTTCAGGCCGTGGAAATATTCGTTGCCGCGCCACAGCAGGAGCTTCTGCTCGTGGGTGAGCTCGTGGAACGGCGTGTGGATCGGAAAATCGAAATGGGAGGCGGTGGCGACCAGCTGGTCCTTCCAGCGGCGCATCGTCTCGCCGCGCCAGCAGGCTATCGCATCCTCGTAGACGGTCTTGTTCTTGTCGGGCACGACCAGATCCTCGTCGATGCCGGTCACCTTGCCGTATCCCTCGCACAAGGGACAGGCCCCCAGCGGGTTGTTGAAGCTGAACAGGTGCTCGGTGGGGCGTTCGAACTCGATGCCGTCGGCTTCGAAGCGCGAGGAGAAGTCGTGCAGCCGCTCGCCGCAGAGGAGCGAGCATACCCCGTTGCCGTAGGAGAAGGCGCGTGCCACGGAGTCGCGCAGGCGGCTCGTCGCATCGTCGTCGAGGGGCAGCTTCATGCGGTCGACGACCACGCGCAGCCGCTCGGCCGGCGTCCGTTCGTCCACCTCGGGGATGAACTCCTCGATTAGGCGGACCCGTTCGCCGTCGTAGACGCGCAGCAGACCGTCGCTCAGGGCCAGCGTAAGCCGTTCGATTACCCCCTGCCCCGGCTTGAGCGGCATCGGAGCCATCACGTGCAGCCGTTCGCCGTCGGGCTGCGTGGCCGCCCAGGCGGCCACGTCATCCACCTCGTAGCACTTCACCTCGCAGCCCGATACGGGCGAGAAGGTGTGCCCGGCGCGGGCGAAGAGCAGTTTCAGGTAGTCGTATATTTCGGTCGTGGTGCCTACGGTCGAGCGGGGATTGCGCGTGTTGACCTTCTGTTCGATGGCGATGGCCGGCGCGATGCCCGAGATGATGTCGACGTCGGGTTTGTTCACCCGGCCCAGGAATTGACGGGCATAGGCCGACAGGCTCTCCACGTAGCGGCGCTGCCCCTCGGCGAAGATGGTGTCGAAGGCCAGCGTCGACTTGCCCGAGCCCGAAGGCCCCGTGACGACGGTCAGCGTATCGTGCGGGATGTGCACCTCGATATTCTTGAGATTGTGCACCCGCGCCCCCTTTATGTAGATTTCGTCCATGCGATTCTGTTTCTGAAAAAGTTTGCGCCGGTCCTCAGCCGGCGATCTCGATTTCGGCCCCCTCCACCTTCCGGAGCTTGCCGGCCAGCCCCTCCGCCTTCGACCGGCGGATCGTGAGGGTCATCGTGCAGAGGTTGTCGAACTGCTGGTTTGCGATGCGGGGCTGCTCCTCCTTGACGATGCGCATCACGTCGTTCATGGCCAGGTACGAAAAGCGCACCTCGATCCGGGTGTCCACCGTGCGTTCGACCTTCTCTCCGGCCGCCAGCACCTCCTGCGCCGCCTCCTTGTAGGCGGCGATCAGTCCCGGAACTCCCAGTTTCGTGCCGCCGAAGTAGCGGACCACCACGACCAGACAGTTCGTTACCCCGGCCGAGAGCAGCTGTCCCAGAATCGGCCGGCCGGCCGTGCCCGAGGGCTCGCCGTCGTCGTTCGAGCGGAACGGTTCGCCGGTCGGCCCCAGTCGCCAGGCGTAGCAGTGGTGCGTGGCGTCGTAGAAGCGTTTGCGCAGGGCGTCGAGCGCCTCGCGGATCTGCTCCTCGTTCTCCACGGGATAGGCGAACGAGAGAAACTTGCTGCTCCGTTCGCGGCTGCTCGCTTCGGCCGGGCGGGCCAGGGTGAGATAGCTGTCCGTCGTCTCCACCGCCTATCTTACCTTTTTGAAGAGACGGTTCCAGCGGATGTTCGCCGGGAAAGACTTGTCGCGGTCGAGCGAAAGCCAGATGAACGAGGCCTTGCCGACGATATGGTCTTCGGGAACGAAGCCCCAGAAGCGCGAGTCGGCCGAGTTGTGGCGGTTGTCGCCCATCATCCAGTAGTAGTCCATCGCGAAGGTGTAGCTGTCGGCGGGCTCGCCGTCGATCCGGATCGCGCCGTCGCGCACCTCCAGATCGTGCCCCTCGTAGAGGGTGATGATCCGTTCGTAGAGAGGCAGGTTCTCGGGCGTGAGCTTCACGGTAGCTCCCCGCTGCGGAATCCAGATCGGACCGTAGTTGTCGGTGTTCCATCCCTCGCGACCGTCGTGCGGGAAGACGTCCGCCGAGGTGCCCTGCGCCATGTAGCGCTCCACGGCGATTACGTTCTCCAGCCGGCGCAGCTCTGCGGCCGCCTCGTCGGTGAGGGGCATGTAGTAGATGCCGCCCTGACGGTTGTACTCGGTGACGCCGAGGTTTTCCAGTGCGTACTGCGAGAGCGGAGCGGCCGTCTGCACGGTGTGAAGATACTGTTTGCCCGGGATTTCGGTCTGCGGTTCGGAGTTGATGTAGACCTCCGACCGGATGATCTGCAGCGTATCGCCTGGCAGGGCTACGCAGCGCTTGATGTAGTGCTCGCGCTTGTCGACGGGACGCGAAATGACCGTGTAGTCATGGAACAGCCGGCGGCGTCCCTCCTTCGCTCCGAACTGCCGCTCGTAGTCGCGCAGCACGTCGTAGTAGGTCACGTTCTGCGCCTCGAGCAGCACGGTGTCGCCCGCCGGGAAGTTGAAGACCACGGCGTCGTTGCGCTCCACCTTGCCCCACCCCTTGAGCCGGCGGTAGGGCCACTTCACGCACTCGGAGTAGGATTTCTTGTCGGTCGAGAAGGGCATGGTGTGGTGTACGAAGGGAAAGGCCACGGGCGTGTTGGGCATCTTGGGGCCGTAGGCCGCCTTGCTTACGTAAAGGTAGTCGCCCACCAGCAGCGACTTCTCCATCGAAGACGACGGGATGACGTACATCTGGAAGAAGAAGATGTGGATGAGCGAGGCGACCACCGTGGCGAAGACGATGGCGTTCACCCACTCGTAGACGAACTTGTAGCCGCTCGACCGCCGGCACAACTCCTCGTTGCGGTGCCAGACGTAACGGTAGAAGAAACGGGTGATGTAGAGGTCGAAGATGACGATCAGACCCAGCAGCAGCCACGGATTGCCGGTCCAGACCACGAACCAGAGCGTGTAGAGCACCGAGGCCAGCGCGAAGCCCACCCAGCGGTTGGCGAAGAACTTTTTGATTGCGTTCAGCATGTTTTTTTTCGGATTCCGTTTATTTCGATATGATTCAGAACGTTTCGCGGCGTATGTTTATTGTGCCTCCTCTGCGCCCAGCAGGTCGTCCATCGTGTAGACGCCCCGTCTGCCGCAGAGGAATTCGGCGGCGACGACGGCCCCCTGGGCCAGCGTCCTGCGGTTCTTGATCTCGTGACGCAGTTGCAGCAGGTCGTCCTCGGATTCGTAGGTCACGGTGTGGATGCCCGGTACCATGCCTTCGCGCACGGAGGTGATGGCGATCCGGTCCGGAGCCGCCGCGGGTTCGTTCACCCACCCTGCCTTGCGGTCGATCTCCGAAAGGATGCCCTCGGCCAGCGTGATGGCCGTGCCGCTGGGCGCGTCCTTCTTCTGCGTGTGGTGCACCTCCCCGATGGCGACCTCGTACTGCCCGAAACGGTTCATCATCCGTGCCAGACGGCGGTTGAGCCGGAACAGCAGGTTGACTCCCAGGCAGAAATTGGAGGCGTAGAAGAGGGCTCCGCCCCGCTCGCGGCAGAGTGACTCCAGCTCTGCGAGCCGCTCCGTCCAGCCCGTCGTGCCGCTTACGACCGGTACGCCGCACTCGATGCAGCGGCGGATGTTGTCGTAGGCCGTGGCGGGGGTGGTGAACTCCAGCGCGACGTCGATGCCGCGGAGGTGTCCGGCGTCCAGCTCCTGCGCATTGTCGCAGTCGATGATGAGCGCCGCTTCATGGCCGCGCTCCCGGAGCAGTTTTTCGATCTCCCGCCCCATCTTTCCGTATCCTATGATTGCACACTTCATATATTACCTTATTTAATCATGCAAAGGTACGAATTTTCCCGTTATCTGCAACCGAATCCGTAATCGGGTTACGGATAACGGGAATCCGTATGAGGTGAAATGGCGGAATACGTGCTATCTTTGCATCGCAAAAAACCGAAGACACGACTATGAAGACCATTTCCGATACCGAATTCGGAGGCGAGCGTCCGCTGTTCGCCTCGCACGACCTGCGGCTGGAGAACGTAACGATCCATGCCGGCGAATCGGCCCTGAAGGAGTGCGGCCGTATCGAGGCCGTCGGGTGCCGTTTCGAGGGGAAATATCCCTTCTGGCACGTGGACGGCTTCACGGTGGAGCGCTGCCGCTTTACCGAAGGGGCCCGCGCCGCACTCTGGTATTCGCGGAACCTGCTGATGACTGACACGCTGGTCGAGGCGCCCAAGATGTTCCGCGAGATGGAGAACCTGAAGCTCGAGAACGTGCGGATCCCCGATGCGCAGGAGACCTTGTGGCACTGCCGCAGGGTCGAACTGAAGAACGTGGAGGTCGACCGCGCCGACTACCTCTTCCTGCACAGCGAGGACATCCGGATCGAGAACTACCGCCAGCAGGGCGACTACTCGTTCCAGTACTGCCGCAACGTGGAGATCCGCAACGCCGTCATCCGTTCGAAGGACGCCTTCTGGAACACGGAGGACGTGACGGTCTACGACTCCGAGATCAACGGCGAATACCTGGGCTGGCACTCCCGCCGGCTGCGGCTGGTGAACTGCCGCATCTCGGGCACGCAGCCGCTCTGCTACGCCCGCGATCTGGTGATGGAGAACTGCACGATGGCCGACGACTGCGACCTCGCTTTCGAGTGCAGCAGCCTGCGGGCCACCATCGACGGCCCGGTCCGCAGCGTGAAGAACCCCCGCTCGGGTTCGGTCACCGCCGCCGGCTTCGGCGAGATCATTTTCAACGAATATGCTCCGGAGCCTGCCGACTGCGTGTTGAGGCTCGCGAACGGTCGTCCGGCCTTCGGGAGCGGAAAAACGGAATTTACGGAATAGATCAGAGTACGCATGATGAAATACGATTTCGACGAGGTCGTGCCCCGTCGCGGGACGAACTCCTACAAGTGGGATACGCCCGAAGAGGAGGGCGTGCTGCCGATGTGGGTGGCCGACATGGATTTCCGGACCGCTCCGGCCGTGACCGAGGCGCTGCGGCGACGGGTGGAACACGGCATATTCGGTTATACGAAGGTGCCGGGCGCCTATTACGAATCGGTGGTCCGGTGGTTCGCGGGCCGGCACGGCTGGCGGATCGAGCCGCAGTGGATCGTCTACACAAGCGGTGTGGTCCCGGCCCTTTCTGCCGTCATCAAGGCCTTGACCCGGCCGGGCGACAAGGTGATTGTCCAGACCCCGGCTTACAACTGCTTCTTTTCGTCGATCCGCAACAACGGGTGCGAGCTGTCGGCCAGTCCGCTCGTCTGCCGCGAGGGTCGCTATACGATCGATTTCGACGACCTGGAGGCCCGGGCGGCCGATCCGCAGGCGAAACTGCTACTGCTCTGCAATCCGCACAATCCGGCGGGCCGGGTCTGGACGGCCGGGGAGCTGCGCCGCGTGGGCGAAATCTGCCTGCGCCACGGGGTGTTCGTCCTCTCGGACGAGATTCATTGCGAACTGACCTATGCCGGGCACGACTATACGCCCTTCGCCTCGATCTGCGAGCGGTTCCGCCGGAACTCCGTGACCTGCGTATCGCCCAGCAAGGCCTTCAATATTGCGGGGTTGCAGATTGCCGACATCATAGCCTCCGACGACGGGATCCGCCGGCGGATCGACCGGGCCGTCAACATCAACGAGGTGTGCGACGTCAACCCCTTCGGTGTCGTGGCTACGATGGCCGCCTACGACGAGGGTGCCGAATGGCTCGATGCGCTGCGGGCCTATCTCTGGGAGAACTACCTCTGCGTGAAGCGGTTCTTCGCCGAGCGGCTGCCCGACTACCCCATCCTGCCGCTCGAAGGGACCTATCTGGTCTGGATCGACTGCCGGGCGTCGGGCGTCGGGTCGGACCGCACGACCCGTTTGCTGGAGGAGGCGAAGGTGCTGGTCAACTCCGGCACGATGTACGGCCCCGGCGGCGAGGGCTTTCTGCGCCTGAATATCGCCTGCCCGCGCAGCCTCCTGGTCGAAGGGCTGGAGCGCATGGCGGGCGTGCTCGCCCCGTTTCGGCACCTTTAGCGAGGGCCCGATTTGCGGTCATTCGGACGATTTTTGTCGCGAAGCCTTTCTTTATTCGAAAATAAATCGTAACTTTCCGTAGTGTTAAACGGATTATTTGAAATCCAAAAGAGAAAATAAACTGTAAAATCGTTACGATAATGGAAAAAGAAGTCTTGAAGACACGTACCGAGAGCGACCTGCTCGGCAGTGTGGAGGTTCCCGAAAACGTATTGTACGGCGTGCAGACCATGCGCGGTCTGGAGAATTTCGCCATCAGCAAGTTCCGCTTGTGCGAGTATCCCCGCTTCATCGAGGGGTTGGCCATCGTGAAGCTGGGTGCGGCCATCGCCAACCACGAAATGGGGCTGCTGCCCGACGACATGTTCGAGGCTATCGCCCAAGCCTGCCGCGAGATTCGCGACGGAAAGCATCACGAGTTCTTCCCCGTGGACATGATTCAGGGCGGAGCCGGCACGACCACCAACATGAACGCGAACGAGGTGATCGCCAACCGGGCGCTGGAGATCATGGGCCACCGCCGCGGCGAGTACCAGTACTGCTCGCCCAACGACCACGTCAATTGCTCGCAGTCGACCAACGACGCCTATCCCTCGGCCCTCCACATGGGTCTCTACGCCACGCACCTCGAACTGCGCGAACATCTCATGCAGTTGATCGACGCCTTCTCGCGCAAGGGCGACGAGTTCGCCCACGTGCTCAAGATGGGCCGCACGCAGTTGCAGGATGCCGTGCCCATGACGCTGGGCCAGACCTTCAAGGGCTTCGCGAGCGTGCTGCAGGGCGAGGTGGACAACCTCGACCACGCCGCGCTGGAGTTCCTTTCGATCAACATGGGCGCTACGGCCATCGGTACGGGCATCTGCGCCGAGCCGGGCTATGCCGAGCGCTGCACGGCCGCCATCCGCGAGATCACGGGCTGGGACGTGACCCTGGCCGAGGATCTGGTGGGCGCCACCTCCGATACGGTCTGCATGGTCGGTTATTCGTCGGCCATGAAGCGGATCGCCTCCAAGATGAACAAGATCTGCAACGACCTGCGGCTGTTGTCGTCGGGCCCCCGCTGCGGTCTGAACGAGTTCAACCTGCCGGCCCGTCAGCCCGGCTCGTCGATCATGCCCGGCAAGGTGAACCCCGTGATTCCCGAGGTGATGAACCAGATCGCCTTCAAGGTGATCGGCAACGAGCTGTGCGTGACGATGGCCGACGAGGCCGCCCAGATGGAACTCAACGCCATGGAGCCCGTCATGGCGCAGTGCTGCTTCGAGTCGGCCGAGCTGCTGATGAACGGCTTCGACACCCTGCGCATCCGTTGCGTCGAGGGCATCACGGCCAACGAGGAGCGCTGCCTGAAGTACGTGCACGACAGCATCGGCGTCGTGACGGCCCTCAATCCCATCATCGGCTACAAGAACTCCACCAAGATCGCCAAGGAGGCGCTCGCGACCGGTCGCGGCGTCTATGAGCTGGTGTTGGAGCATGGCATTCTTTCGCGCGAGGAGCTGGACGAGGTGCTGAAGCCCGAGAACATGATCCACCCCGTGAAACTGGATATCAAGCCGCGCCGATAACGGAAAAATTTCGTAATTTTGCGGCAAAACAAGGAGACATGCGCTATTTCGTAGAGTTACGATACCTGGGCAGGGCCTACTGCGGCTGGCAGTGCCAGCCCGACCAGCCGACCGTGCAGGAGACGGTGAACCGGGCTCTCTCCACCCTGCTGCGGGCGGAGATCGGAGTCACGGGTGCCGGCCGTACCGATACGGGTGTTAATGCCTCCTATTACGTGGCTCATTTCGACTGCCCGGCACCGATTGCCGATGTCGGGCAGTTGATCTACAAGCTCAACTTTCTGCTCCCCGGCGACATCGCCGTCTCGGCGATCCGCCCGGTGCGTCCCGATGCGCATGCCCGCTTCGACGCCCGCGAACGCGAGTACCGCTACTTCATCGAGCGGAGGAAGAACCCCTTCTCGCGCGACCTGTCGTGGCAGTACTACGTGCCCCTCGATCTGGAGCGGATGAATCGCGCGGCGGCCCTGCTGCCGGAGTTCGACGACTTCACTTCGTTCGCCAAGCTCAACTCCAACAACAAGACCAACATCTGCCGCATCTCGCATGCCGCCTGGACCGAGCAGTCGGAGGATGTGTGGCGCTTCACGATCCGGGCCGACCGTTTTCTGCGGAACATGGTGCGTTCAATCGTCGGAACGCTGGTCGACGTGGGACGCGGCCGCTATACGGTGGAGCAGTTCCGCGAGATCGTCGCCGCCCGTGACCTCTCGCGCTCGAGCGCCGGGGCGCCGGCCCAGGGGCTTTTCCTGAGCGACGTCACCTACAAGGACGACATTTATTTGTAACTGAATGATTGGATTTATGGGAACTATTATCTATTTGGCCGGTCTGGTTTGCGCCGTATGGTGCGTGCTGGATATCTGGAAGAAGCCGATGGCTCTCCCCGGCAAGGTTATCACCGCGCTGGCGGTTCTGCTTACCAGCTGGGTCGGTATTCTGATTTACTATTTCTGGGCCCGCGAACACGTGACCGAGTGGTTCAAGTAACCGGCATGCAGAAAACGGGCACGCAAGGACATGATCCGTGCGGGCCCGTTTTATAGGTACCGGTGAAAGACTTGCGGTTGCCGAAGGGCGTGGGTCGGTCAACGTCGAAACCCCTCGATTCCGCTGTCGCTCCACTCGGGGTGACACCGGTGTATAACGCCGGTTTTGTCCGGGATGGGATGCCGAAGGGCGTGCACTGCGTGTCCTTGGGATCCCTCGACTGCACTTCGTTTCGCTCGGGATGACAGAACAATGCACAATTCTCAATTATTCGGTATCTGTCACCTTGAGCGAAGCGTCGAAGACGCGAAGTCGAAAGGTCTCGACCTGGCGGACATTCACCATTACCCCCCCCCTCGACGACAGATAGAGCAGCCTCGCCCGACGGGCGAGGCTGCTCTGTATTTACAGATGGATGGCTGCGCCCAGCGCCGCCTCCGCCGCTTCCATCACTCCCTCGTTCAGGGTCGGATGGGCGTGAATGGTGCGGGCGATCTGGTGGGCCGTGACGCCCAGCCGTTTGGCGAGCGTGGGTTCGGCCAGCATCTCGGTGACGTTGGCACCGATCAGATGGGCGCCGATCAGCCGCTCCTCGGCATCGAAGATCAGCTTCACGAAGCCGTCGCGGTCGCCTGCGGCGGTCGCCTTGCCCGATGCGGTGAAGGGGAAACGCCCCACCTTGACCTCAATGCCCCGCTCGCGGGCCTGCTGCTCGGTCAGACCGACGGAGGCCACCTCGGGCGAGGTGAAGATGCACGAAGGGATGGTCGAATAGTCCACCGGCTCGGGATTCAGTCCGCAGATGGCCTCCACGCAGCAGATGGCCTCGGCCGAGGCGACGTGGGCCAGGGCCGGCGTGGGGACGATGTCGCCGATGGCGTAGATGCCGCCGATGTTGGTGCGGAAATATTCGTCCACGACGATCTTGCCGCGCTCGGTTTTCACGCCGCACGCCTCCAGACCGATGTTTTCGATGTTGGCGGCGATGCCCACGGCCGAGAGCACCGTCTCGGCGTCGAGCTCCTGCACCCCCTTTTTCCCCTCGACGGTGACTTTGCAGCGGCCCTCTCCGATCTCCACCCCCTTGACGGTGGTGGAGGTCATCACCGTGGCGCGCAGTTTGCGGAAAGCCCGCTCCATCGCCTTCGAAACCTCCTCGTCCTCGAGCGGCAGCATGCGGTCGAGATACTCCACGACGGTAACCTTCGATCCCAGGGCCGCGTAGAGCCAGGCGAACTCGCAGCCGATGGCTCCCGATCCCACCACGACGATCGATTCGGGGATGCGCTTCAGTGTCAGGGCCTGCTTCGACGTGAGCACGTGTTCGCCGTCGACGGGCAGGAAAGGCATCTCGCGCGGACGGGCTCCCGTAGCCAGAATGATGTGGTCGGCCTCGTATTCGGTGCCGTCGACCGCAACCCGTCCCGGTTCTTCCAAGACGCCGGTTCCGGCGAGCAGATCGATGGCGTTCTTCTTCAGCAGGAACTGAACCCCCTTGCTCATGGTTTCTGCGACCGTGCGCGACCGCGCCACGATGGCCTCCATGTCGGGACGGGCTTCGCCGTCGAGCTGTACGCCGTAGTGCGCGGCGTTGCGGCAATACTGATAGACCTGCGCACTCTTGAGGAGCGCTTTGGTGGGGATGCAGCCCCAGTTCAGGCAGACGCCGCCCGGCTCGGCCCGCTCGACGAGCGCTACCTTCCGGCCCAGCTGGGCCGCCCGGATGGCCGCAACATAGCCGCCCGGACCGCTGCCGATGACGATGATGTCGTATTTCATTACTTTAATCTTATTTGGTCTTCACAACTTTCAAAATCTCGCCGTTGTCGGCGGCCACGGCCCGCTTCCAGGCTTCGTTGTAACCCGGGAACTGAATCCGGTCGGGAATCTGCTTGCCCGTTCCGTTGTCCACGAAGTGAGCCGGCGAGGGGTTGTCCAGATACTCCAGCACGGTTCCGTGCTCGCTTTTCACGTTGCCGTCCACGTATTTCAACAGCAGGTAGCGGTCGAGCGTCTGCCAGCGGTCGAAGAGCTCCCCGGCCTTGCGGACGGAGTAGGCGGTCAGCTTCTTGCGGCGGGCCTTCGCCTTGTCGGATGCCGCGGCGTCCTGCCGCTCGACCTCCTCCAGACAGCCGTTCTCCCACGCGTCGACGGTCCGGCGGATATCGGCTGAGATGGCGTCGTAACGCATGTATGCAAAATTCGTGACACGGTTGAAGAGCCAGAAGGCGGAGGTGGGCGACCAGTCGAGCATCGAGCCGTCGTCCTCGCGGAAGCAGGCGGGAACCTCGGTGGTCGAGCAGTAGATCGGGGTCAGGCACGAGGTGGCGGCATCATCCACGCCGAACCAGAGAATGCCCATGTCGTCGGGCAGCTGGGGCCGGGCCTGCGCCACGAACCAGAATCCGGTCTGCTGGGTCGCCGTGGCGCGCTCGTTGCAGTACTCCGTGCCGTCGACCTCGAAGTACATCGGCCGCCAGCGATAGGGGCAGGCGTGGCCCCCGGCGCCGAGGTCCTTCGTCATGTCCATCTTCGTCCCCTCGTAGTGGTCGCGCATGCAGTCGAAGAGCTGTTTGGGGGCTACCTGCTGCGCGGGTTTCACCCACAGCGGCATCCGGTTCTTCGGGTTGTAGCCCATGGCGTAATCCTCGTAACGGTCCATCCCCTCGGCTACGGTGCGGAAGAAGGCCCACACGCGCGCTTCGCAACCGCGAAGGGCGCCGAAATCGGCCGGAGCATAGGCGTCGGCGAAGCTGAACTCCTCCTCCGGGCCGTCGTAATAGCCCATTTCGCGGGCGAACGAAACCACGTCGGGGGCGTAGAGGCAGTTTTCGGGGTCATTCTTGGGGAAGGTGGTGATGCGTGCCTGGTTGGCATGGCCCGAAACATAGCCGTCGGGAATGCGGCGTGCCACCCACACGATACCGCGCCGGGTGTTCGTGCCGTCGGCATCGAGTTTGCAGCCCTTGCCGATGAGCTCCATGATCCAGGCCTCGTTCGGGTCGGCGATGGAGAAGGATTCGCCTCCCGAGACATATCCGTAGGCATTTGCCAGTTCGGCTATCGTGCGAATGGCCTCGCGGGCCGTGCGGGCCCGCTGCAGAGTGATGTAGATCAGCGAGCCGTAGTCGATCCCGCCGGTCGAGTCGGCCAGTTCGGAACGGCCGCCGAAGGTGGTCTCGGCGATGATGAGCGAGTGCTCGTTCATGTTGCCCACGGTCGAAAAGGTGAAGGGAACCTGCGGGATATCGCCCAGATAGCGTCCCGTGTCCCACTCCTCGACGCGCAGCATCGATCCGGGGCGGAACCGGCCGCCTGGGGTGTGGTAGAGACAGCCGTAGAGCTGGTGCGAGTCGGCGGCGTAGGTCACCATCACGGAGCCGTCGGTCGAGGCCCCTTTGGTGACGATGAAGTTGGTGCAGGCCTCGGTCCCGGTCCACGAGAGAACGGCGGCGAGGGTTGTCAGACAGATTTTGTGGAATTCTTTCATCGGTTTATCGGGTTAAATCCGAACAAATATAGGAATTTTGCCTAACTTTGCCAAACAGAACAGGAAAAACCATGTCCGTATCTTCACGACTCAACGAAATACGCGGGCAGCTGCCCGCCGGCGTCACGCTCGTCGCCGTCTCGAAAACCCATCCGGCCGACCGGGTCGCCGAGGCCTACGCCGCCGGGCAGCGGATCTTCGGCGAGAGCCGGCCGCAGGAGCTCAAGGCGAAAGCCGAGGCTCTGCCGCGCGACATCGAATGGCACATGATCGGCCATCTGCAAACCAACAAGGTGCGCATGCTGATGCCCTACGTCGCCTGCATCCAGTCGGTGGACAGCGAACGGCTGCTGGCCTGCATCGACAGCGAGGCCGCCCGTCTGGACCGCACGGTGAATGTCCTGCTGGAGATTCACGTCGCACGCGAGGAGAGCAAGTCGGGCTGGGAGCCCGGGGAGCTGGAGCGCTACGTAGCCTCGGGGAATTGGCGCATGCTGCATCACCTCCGTTTCCGTGGGGTGATGGGTATCGCCTCCCATACGGACGACGAAGCGGTCGTGCGGCGCGATTTCGAGGCACTGGCAGCCTGGCGCGAACGGCTGGCGCCTCTGTTCGGTCCGCAGTTCGACACCCTGTCCATGGGCATGTCGCACGACTGGCCGCTGGCCGTCGCCTGCGGCGCTACGGTGGTGCGGGTCGGTTCGTCGATCTTCGGCGAACGGGACTATTCGAAGTAAGGTAAAAAAGCGTGTGCCGAAATTCATATTTCGGCACACGCTTTTTATGCAGCGCAGCAGTGGCGCATCTCTTTTGCGGATGCGGTCCGTCTACTGCTCGAACGAGTGGATTACCACGCCAGAACGGAGTTTCGGTTCGAACCAGGTGGTCTTCGGAGGCATGATGTTGCCCGTATCGGCGATGTTGATGAGTTGCTGCATCGAAACGGGATAGAGGGCGAAGGCCACCTTCATCTCGCCGCTGTCGACGCGTTTCTTCAGCTCGCCCAGGCCGCGGATGCCGCCCACGAAGTCGATTCGCTTCGAGGTGCGCAGGTCCTGGATGCCCAGCAGCTTGTCCAGCACCCGGTTCGAGAGAACCGTAACGTCCAGCACGCCGATCGGATCGTTGTCGTCGTAGGTGCCGGGCTTGGCCTTCAGCGAGTACCACTCGCCTTCGAGGTACATCGAGAAATCGTGCAGGCCGCTCGGGTGGTAGATCTCGCTGCCCCGCTTTTCGACCTCGAAATCGGTCGTCAGCGCGTCGAGCAGTTCGGCGGGCGTCATGCCGTTGAGGTCCTTCACCACGCGGTTGTAGTCGATGATGCGCAGCTGGCTGGCCGGGAACGTAACGGCCAGGAAATAGCAGTATTCCTCCTCGCCGGTGTGGTTCGGATTCTTCTCGCGGCACTCCTGGCCCACGCGGGCAGCGGCGGCCGTGCGGTGGTGTCCGTCGGCGACGTAGAGCGCCGGGATGCCGGCGAAGATCTCCGTCAGGCGGTCGTTGAGGGCCTTGTCGCGAATCACCCACATGTGGTGGCCGAAGCCGTCGGCAGCCGTGAAGTCGTAGTCGGCGGGGTTCTCCTTCACCACCTTCTCGACGATGGCGTCGATCTCCTTGTCGTCGGGATAGGCGAAGAAGACCGGCTCGATGTTGGCCTGCTGGTTGCGCACGTGGATCATGCGGTCCTCCTCCTTGTCGGGGCGGGTCAGCTCGTGCTTCTTGATGGCCCCCGAGAGGTAGTCCTCGAAATGGCAGCACATGGCCAGACCGTACTGCGTGCTGCCCTCCATCGTCTGGGCATAGATATAGTAGTGCTCCTGGTCGTCCTGCTGGAGCCACCCTTTTTCGCGCCACAGGCGGAAATTCTCCATCGCTTTCTCGTAGACCTCCTGCGAATGTTCGTCGGCGATCGGATCGAAGTCGATTTCGGGTTTGATGATATGTAGCAGCGAGCGTTCCGTGGCTTCGGCCTTCGCCTCGGCGGAGTTCAGAACGTCGTAGGGACGCGAAGCCACCTCCGAGGCGTACTGCTTCGGAGGACGGATTCCGCGGAAAGGTTTGATACGTACCATAGTGATGTAGTTTTAAGGTTTTGCGGGATTTCCGAAAGGGTTTCCGCATCCGCCGGTCCGTTGCCCACGGCGTTCCGCCGTGATTCCAATTGCCGACCCCACCCCCGATCCCTCCCTCGGGGAGGGGTGCAGATGGCGTGCTTTCCGGCTTTCGACCGTTCGGAGCTTCGCCCCGTTTCGATTTATCCGTCGATCAGGTTGTTTTTACTTGTTTACCTGGAAACGGGTGATGCCCTCCTTGAGGTACCCCACCACCTGACGGGCGGCGGCCAGACCGGCGTTGATGTTGGCTTCGGCGGTCTCGGCACCCATCTTCTTCGGGGTGGCGAATACCCGGTTGCCGAACTTCTCGTTCAGTTCGGCCTGGGTCTCGGCGGCGATGTCGGTGATGTATTTCAGATCCTCGCGCTCCTGCAACGCCTCGGCAAGGCCGGCTTCGTCGATCACCTCCTTGCGGGCCGTGTTCACCAGCACTGCGCCTTTGGGCATAGAGGTCAGCAGCTTGCGGCCGATCGACTTCTTGGTTTCGGGCGTGGCGGGAATGTGCAGCGAGAGGAAATCGGACTGCGCGTAGAGCTCCTCGATGCTGGAGACGGCCTTCACGCCGTCGGCCTCGAATACGGCCGGATCTGTGATGAAGGGGTCGAAGGCGATGACGTTCATGCCCAGCGCCTTGCCCTTGCGGCCCACGAGCTTGCCCACGTTGCCGTATGCGTGGATGCCGAGGGTCTTGCCCTGGATCTCGCGGCCCGTGCCGGGGGTGAAGCGGTTGCGCGACATGTAGATCATGAACGAGAGCGCCAGTTCGGCCACGGCATTCGAGTTCTGCCCGGGGGTGTTCATCACCACGATGCCGCGCTCGGTGGCGGCCGCCAGGTCCACGTTGTCGTAGCCGGCGCCGGCACGCACCACGATCTTCAGGTTCTTCGCGGCGGCGATCACCTCAGAGGTCACCTTGTCGCTGCGGATGATGAGGGCCTCGGTGTCGGCCACGGCCTCGAGCAGTTGGGCCTTGTCGGTATATTTCTCGAGCAGGGCGAGTTCGCAGCCTGCCGTTTCGATGATCTCTCTGATTCCGTCGACAGCCTTTTTGGCGAAAGGCTTCTCGGTTGCTACCAATACTTTCATATGCTTGTCGGATGCTATCAATTCAACGATTTCTGTAGGTTCCCACGCCGTGACATCCTGCGTGAAGATGCTTCGGGACGTGGGAACGTGATAGATGATACCCACCGCGGATTACTTCGTGTGAGCCTTTTCGAACTCCTGCATGCAGGTCACCAGAGCCTCGACGCTCTCCTTCGGCAGTGCGTTGTAGCACGAGGCGCGGAAGCCGCCCACCAGACGGTGACCCTTGATGCCCACCATGCCCTTCGACTTGGCGAACTCCATGAATTCGGGAGCCAGCTCCTCGTAGCCGTCGTTCATGACGAAGCAGATGTTCATCAGCGAGCGGTCCTCCTTGGCGGTCGTACCCTTGAAGAGCGGGTTGCGGTCGATCTCGGCGTAGAGCAGGTCGGCCTTCTCCACGTTGCGGCGGTAGAGCTCCTGCACGCCGCCGATCTTCTTCGCCCACTTCAGGGTCTCGGCCAGCACGTAGATGGGGAACACCGGCGGGGTGTTGAACATGGAGTTGTTCTCGGCGTGGGTGCGGTAGTTCACCATCGTGGGCAGGTCGCGGACGATCTTCTCCAGCATGTCGTCGCGGACGATGGCGAAGGTGACGCCTGCGGGGGCCAGGTTCTTCTGGGCACCGCCGTAGATCATGGCGTACTTCTTCACGTCGACCGGACGCGACAGGATGTCGGACGACATGTCGGCGATCAGAGGCACGGGCGAGTCGATGTCCTCATGGTACTCCGTACCGTAGATGGTGTTGTTCGTGGTGATGTGGAGGTAGTCCAGATCGGCGGGGATGGCGAACCCCTTGGGGATGTAGGTGAAGTTCTTGTCCTCGGAGGTAGCCAGCACCTCGACCTCGCCGTAGCGCTTGGCCTCCTTGATGGCCTTCTTCGACCATACGCCCGTATTTACGTAGCCGGCCTTCTTGCCCAGGAAGTTGGCGGCCACCTCGAAGAACTGGGTGCTGGCGCCGCCGCCCAGGAAGAGGATTTTGTAGTTTTCGGGTATGTCGAGCAGTTCGCGGAACAGCTTGTCGGCCGTATCCATTACCTCGTCGAAGTCTTTCGTGCGGTGCGAAATCGAGAGGATCGAAAGCCCGGATCCGTTGAAGTCGAGTACGGCCTGCGCAGCCTTTTCGATCACTTCCTGCGGAAGAATTGAGGGTCCCGCGTTGAAATTGTGCTTTTTCATGATGTCAGTTGTTTTATGGGTTGGTTTTCTGTTTTACTTACACGTTTTCGCTGTTAGTACGATAACACAAATATAGGAAAATATTTTCTTCTTCGGCAACAACTGCGTAAATAAATTCGACACATCTTTTCGAAGAGGACCTTTTTTGAATAGTTTTTTGTATTTTTGTCGAAATTTAACAGCGAATAATCATGATAAAATCCATGACCGGCTTCGGGAAAGGCGTAGCCGTCTCGAAACATAGGAGGTTTACGGTCGAGATCCGATCCGTCAACTCCAAACAGCTCGACCTGAATCTGAAGGTGCCCGGCCTCTACCGGGCCGCCGAAATCGAACTCCGCTCGATTGTCAACCGGGCGCTGCGACGCGGCAAGGTCGACCTTTTCCTCACGGTGGAGCGCACGGACGAGGGCACCTCGGTCCGTATCGACGAAGCGGTCTTCGCCGCTTATGCGGATCAGCTGCGCCGGGCAGCGGCCCGCAGCGGTCTCGACGCCTCGGGCCCGGGCTGGGACGGAGCCGTTCTGCAGGGCATTCTGCGGATGCCGGACGTCGTATCCTCGCAGGAGCAGTCCGTGGACGACGAGGAGCTTGCGGCCATTTATCGGGCTGCGGAGCTGGCTGCGGAGCAGCTGAACGCCTTCCGCGAGCAGGAGGGGGCGACCCTGATCCGCGACCTGCTGCACCGGGTCGACCTGATCGAGCAGTATAAGAATGAGGTGGAGCCCTATGAGAAGGCCCGCACGGAGACCATTCGGACCCGCCTGCGCGACAACCTGGCGAAGCTGGCCGTCGACGTGGATCCGAACCGGCTGGAGCAGGAGATGATCTACTATCTGGAGAAGCTCGACATCACCGAGGAGAAGGTGCGCCTGAAGAACCATTGCGACTATTTCCGGCAGGTGGCCGCCGAAGAGGAGGACCCCGGCCGCAAACTGGGATTCATCGCGCAGGAGATGGGACGCGAGATCAACACGCTGGGCTCGAAGTCCAACGAGGCGAACATGCAGATTCTGGTAGTCAGGATGAAGGACGAACTGGAAAAGATCAAGGAACAGGTACTCAATCTGCTCTGACGGGCGTTTTACGAATATGGGAAAGATCGTCATATTTTCCGCCCCGAGCGGATCGGGCAAAACCACGATTGTCCGCGAACTGCTGAAGCGTTTTCCGCAGTTCGAGTTCTCCGTGTCGGCTACGAGCCGCGCACCGCGCGGTCAGGAGCGCGACGGCGTGGACTACTATTTCCTCTCGAACGAGGAGTTCATGAACAAGGTGGCCGAAGGGGCCTTCGTGGAGTGGGAGGAAGTCTACTCCGGTACCCGCTACGGCACCCTGCGCAGCGAGGTGGACCGCATCTGGTCGCGGAACCGCGTGATCGTCTTCGACGTGGACGTGGTGGGCGGCATCAACCTGAAACGGATCTTCGGTGAGGATGCCCGTTCGATCTTCATCATGCCCCCCTCGGTCGGGGAGCTGCGGCGCCGGCTGGTCAACCGCGGCACCGACTCGCCCGAGGTGATCGAAAAGCGGGTGGCCAAAGCCGAGTTCGAGCTGGGCAAGGCGCCCGAGTTCGACTGCACGGTGGTGAACGACCGGCTGGAGCAGGCCATAGCCGATGCGGTGGCCTGCATCGAGGAGTTTCTTTCGGAATAAAACAGCGGCGAGGTGAAAAACGTATTGCTCTATTTCGGTTCGTTCAACCCCGTTCATAACGGACATATCGCCCTGGCGGAGTATGCCGTCGAACGGGGGCTGTGCGACGAGACGACCCTGATCGTTTCGCCGCAGAATCCGCTGAAGCCGGCCTGGGTGCAGGCTCCCGAGATGGACCGGTTCGAGATGGCCGAGGCGGCCTGCGCCGCTTCGCGCTTCCCCGACCGGATCAAGCCTTCGGTGGTGGAGTTCCTGCTGGAAAAGCCCTCCTATACGATCCATACGCTCCGCTACCTGCAGGAGAACTTCGGCAGCGAAATGCGCTTCTCTCTGCTGATGGGCAGCGACCTCACGGAGCGGCTGCCCGAATGGAAATGCGCCGACGAGATCCTGCGGGATTATCCGATCTATGTCTACCCCCGGCGGGACCATGACTTCGAGAAGCGGAGCGACCGCATGACCTTTCTGGCGGATGCGCCTCTGTTCGACTTCTCGTCGACCGCCGTGCGCGAAGCCGCCGAGCGGGGCGAGGACCTTTCGCGGATGGTGTGTCCCGCGGTGGCGCGCATGGTGCGCGAGCGGGGGCTCTACTCGGCGTCCCGCCGGGTCGTGGCCCTGACGGCGGAGATCGACCGCACGCCCGAGGGCGGGGCGCTGGTGCCGCTGCTGCTGGAGCGCGGCATGTGCCGTTACCGCAACAACGAGTGGGGCGAGGCGCTCAACGACTTCAACCGCATTCTCCGCATCGACCCGACGCACCGCGAAGCCGGTCAGCTGGTCGAGATGGTGCAGGAGATTCTGGCTTACCGATACAAAGATATTTACAACCCCTGACAATCGATTCGAAAAAAATGAATGGAAAGCTACGTATCGCGCTGCTGGCGGGAGGCAACTCCTCGGAGCGTGAAATCGCCCTGCAGAGCGCCGCTCAGATCGCGGCGGCGCTCGACGGCGGGAAATACGACGTTACGGTGATCGACCTGCATCATCGCGACTGGCACTACACGGCCCCCGACGGCCGGCAATGGCAGGTCGACAAGAATGACTTCTCGCTGACGGTCGAGGGGCGGAAAACGGTGTTCGACTACGCCCTGATCGTCATCCACGGCACGCCGGGCGAGGACGGCATGCTGCAGGGTTATCTGGAGATGATGGGAATCCCCTTCTCCTCCTGTTCGATGACCTCCTCGGTCATCACCTTCGACAAGATCTCGACGAAGCGGGCCGTGCGCGACTGCGGCGTCAATCTGGCCCGCGAGATCTTCGTGCGCCGCGGCGATAGGATCGACCCCGAGAAGGTGGCGGCCGAACTGGGGCTGCCGCTCTTCGTGAAGCCCAATGCCAGCGGCTCGTCGTTCGGTGTGACGCGCGTCACGTCCGCCGCGGAGATTCCCGCCGCTGTCGAGGCCGCCTTCGCCGAGAGCGGGGAGGTGCTCATCGAGGAGTGCATCCGGGGCCGCGAAATGGGGTGCGGCGTGATGGTCGCCGGCGGCCGGGAGTACCTTTTTCCCATCACGGAGATCGTCTCGCGGAACGCCTTCTTCGATTTCGAGGCGAAGTATACGGCGGGCTGCTCCGACGAGATCACCCCGGCCGACATCGCTCCGGAGGTGAAGGCCGAGCTGAACCGCATGACGCTGGCGGCCTACCGGGCCTGCCGTTGCCGCGGTATCGTGCGGGTGGACTTCATCGTCACCCCCGAGGGACGTCCCTACCTGATCGAGATCAACTCGATCCCCGGTTTGAGCGGCGGCAGCATCGTGCCCAAGCAGGTCCGTGCGGCCGGCATGACGCTGGGCGAGGTGTACGATCTGATTATCGCGGATACCTATAAAACAAAGGAGCAGGGAGCATGATCGAGATAGATGACAAGATCGTGTCGGCCGATCTGCTGCGCGAGTGCTTCGCCTGCGACCTGACGCAATGCAAGGGAATCTGCTGCGTGGAGGGCAATGCCGGCGCTCCGCTGGAGATGGACGAGGTGGACGTGCTGGAGGAGGAGTGGGAGAATTACCGCCCCTACATGACCCCGGAGGGCATCGAGGCCGTGGAGCGTCAGGGCTTCATGGTGGTGGACCCCGACGGCGACTACACGACGCCGCTGGTCGACGATGCCGAGTGCGCCTTCTCCTGCGAGGAGAACGGCATCACCTATTGCGCCATCGAACGCGCCTGGAAGGAGGGGAAAACCTCGTTCCGCAAGCCGATCTCCTGCCACCTCTACCCCATCCGGCTGGCCTCGTTCTCCAACGGCTCCATCGGATTGAATTACCACCGGTGGGAGGTGTGCCGCCCGGCCTGCGAGTGCGGGAAGCGGTTGGGAATCCCGGTCTACCGGGCCCTGAAGGAGCCTATCGTCCGCCGTTTCGGCGAGGATTTCTACCACCAGCTGGAGGCTGCGGCCGATCTGCTGGCCGAAAGCGAATAAACGAAGAAAAAGAGCAATGAAGATGAAGATAGTGAAATGCGTCGCCGTCACGGTATGCGTTGCGGCGGCAAGCGCGCCGACGGTCTCCGGACAGGAGCTGAACCGCGTGAAGGAGTTGATGACCCAGTTGCAGGCCGAGGTGGAGCGCCTCGAGGCCGGGCAGACCGAAACCGAGGAGGTGCGGCGCGACCCGGAGCCGGTGGGTGTGCCGGATCAGGTGCGGACCGAATCGGCGGGACAGTCCATTTTCCCGGCCGATGCGACCGATCCCGAGCGGCTGAGCTCGGCAGCCGCTCGCGAAAAGGTGCCGGTCCGCTCGGGCTGTACGATCGACGAACTGGAGCCCATCGATACCCTGCCTTCGGCCAACGAGGCGGTCAGCATCGTGCTTTACAACGACAATACGTGGCGTTACGTGCGAAACAAGGAACAGGTCAAGGACTCCGAGATCTATACCCGTTTTTGGGACACTACGGCCGTGCTGCCCTATCGCGAAATCGCCCTCTCCTCCTTTCCGTCGTCGATCGTCATCGATCTGGTCGACTCGCTTCAGGCCTATCACTACCCCTATAAAGGGGCGATCCATCCGCGCGGCACCTTCGGCCCGCGCCGCCGCCGGCCGCACCGCGGCATCGACCTGCCGCTCAAGACGGGCGATCCGATCTACGCCACTTTCAACGGCCGCGTGCGCATTTCGCAGTACAACCGCGGCGGTTACGGCAATCTGGTCGTGATTCGTCACGATAACGGTTTGGAGACCTACTACGGCCACCTGTCGGAGCGTCTGGTGACGCCCGGACAGTGGGTCGAGGCGGGCCAGATCATCGGCAAGGGCGGCTCTACGGGCCGTTCGACGGGGCCGCATCTCCATTTCGAGACCCGCTACTACGGGCAGACCTTCGATCCGCAGCGTCTGATCGATTTCCAGACGGGCGACCTGCGCCGCGAGACGATCGTGCTGAAGCGCAACTATTTCGATATCCACTCCAGTGCGGCCCAGGATTTCGACGATGAAGCCGCCGCCGAGGAGGACGCAAAGAAGGAGGCCGCCAAGCCTGCGGCCGCCTACCACCGCATCAAGTCGGGCGACACGCTGGGCGGCATCGCCCGCCGCTATGGAACGACGGTCAACCGTCTCTGCCAGCTCAACGGCATCAAGTCGACCACGACCCTTCGGATCGGCCGCTCGCTGCGGGTCCGGTAGGCGCGGAGGATTGCCGTTTACCGAAACAAAAGGGAACCGAAGGTCGGTTCCCTTTCGTTTTTTAAGAAAAAACTGCCCGTATGCGATGATTTCGTAAAAAAAATCGTATATTTGTATGGGACGTTTCGTGAACGGCTTGATGGAAAAGGCGAGCGAGGGTCCCCGTTCAAGAAAAACAAAAACTACTATGGCGAAGATCAAAGGTACTATCGTCGTCGACAAGGAGCGCTGCAAGGGATGCGGCGTGTGCGTGGCCGCCTGTCCGTGTCAGGTGCTGGAATTGTCGGTCGAGGTGAACAGCAAGGGCTATCCCGTGGCTCGGATGGCCAATCCCGATGCCTGCACGGGTTGTGCGTCGTGCGGCATATCGTGTCCCGACAGCTGCATAACGGTTTACAGACAAAAATTCGAATAGCGATATGGCAGAGAAAGAGGTGAAACTGATGAAAGGCAACGAGGTGATAGCCCATGCGGCGATTCGCTACGGTTGCGACGGATATTTCGGCTACCCCATTACGCCGCAGTCCGAGGTGATGGAGACCCTGATGGAGCTCAAGCCCTGGGAGACGACCGGTATGGTCGTGCTGCAGGCCGAGAGCGAGGTGTCGTCGATCAATATGGTTTACGGAGGGGCCTCCACCGGCAAGCGGGTAATGACCTCGTCGTCGAGCCCCGGCATTTCGCTCATGGCCGAAGGGTTGAGCTATCTGGCCGGAGCCGAGCTCCCCTGCCTGATCGTCAACTGCCAGCGCGGCGGCCCGGGTCTGGGTACGATCCAGCCTTCGCAGGGCGACTATTTCCAGGCCTGCAAGGGCGGCGGCCACGGTGACTACCACCTGATCGTGCTGGCCCCCAACTCCGTGCAGGAGATGCACGACCACGTGGCTTTGGGATTCGATCTGGCATTCAAGTATCGCAATCCGGCCATGATTCTGGCCGACGGCGCCATCGGTCAGATGATGGAGAAGGTGGTGCTGGCCCCCCAGCGCCCGCGCAAGACCAACGAGGAGATCGCCGCCGAGTGCCGCGAGTGGGCTGCCTGCGGAAAGCCGGCCGACCGTCCCCGCAACGTGGTGACCTCGCTGGAGCTGAAATCCGAAGCGATGGAGAAGATCAACCTCCGTCTTCAGGCCAAATACAAGGCGATGGAGGAGAACGAGGCCCGCTACGAGGAGATCGAGTGCGCCGATGCCGACTACGTGATCGTTGCTTTCGGTTCGTCGGCCCGCATCTGCTCGGCGACGGTCGAGATGGCCCGCGCCGAGGGGATCAAGCTCGGTCTGTTGCGTCCCATCACCCTCTACCCGTTCCCCACGCAGGCGGTTCGTGCGCTGGCCGACCGGGGCGTGAAGGGTTTCCTGAGCGTCGAGCTCAACGCCGGCCAGATGGTCGAGGACGTGCGGCTGGCCGTCGACGGCAAGGCCCCCGTGGAGCACTACGGCCGTCAGGGCGGCATGCTGTTTACGCCCGACGAGGTACTCAATGCACTGAAAGAGAAATTGATTAAAAAGTAAAGGTATGGCGGAAGTTGAAATCAAACAGGAAAACCGGGTCTACGGCAGACCGAAACTCCTGACCGATAACGTGATGCACTATTGTCCGGGTTGCAGCCACGGCACGGTGCACAATCTGGTGGCCGAGGTGATTGCGGAGATGGGGCTCGAAGAGCGCACCGTGGGCGTTTCGCCCGTGGGCTGCGCCGTATTCGCCTATAATTACATCGATATCGACTGGATCGAAGCGGCCCATGGCCGTGCTCTGGCCATCGCATCGGCCGTGAAGCGTCTGCACCCCGAGAATCTGGTCTTCACCTATCAGGGCGACGGCGACCTGTCGGCCATCGGTACGGCGGAGTCCATCCATGCGGCCGCGCGCGGCGAAAACGTCGTAGCCATCTACATCAACAATGCGATCTACGGCATGACGGGCGGCCAGATGGCGCCCACGACCCTGCTGGGCATGAAGACCGCCACGACCCCCTACGGCCGCGACCCGCGTCTGAACGGCTATCCCTACAAGATCGCCGAGATGATGGCGCACCTCGACGGCGCCACCTACATCACCCGACAGAGCGTCCACACGCCCGCCAACGTGCGCAAGTGCAAGCGGGCCATCCGTCAGGCCTTCGAGAATTCGATGGCCGGCAAGGGCTTCTCGCTCGTAGAGGTCGTGTCGACCTGCAACAGCGGCTGGAAAATGTCGCCCGTGGCGGCGAACAAGTGGCTGGAGGAGAACATGCTGCCCTTCTACCCGCTGGGAGACATCAAAAACGAAACCAAGTAAGGAGGAGAACCATGAAAGAGACTTTGATTATTGCCGGATTCGGAGGACAGGGTGTCCTCTCGATGGGTAAGATTCTCGCCTATTCGGGCGTGATGCAGGACTACGAGGTGACGTGGATGCCCTCCTACGGACCCGAGATGCGCGGCGGTACGGCCAACGTGACGGTCATTTTGAGCGACAAGCGGATCTCGTCGCCCATTGCGCACGAGTTCGATACGGCCATCATTCTGAACCAGCAGTCGATGGACAAGTTCGAGGCGATGGTGAAGCCGGGCGGCGTGTTGATCTACGACACGAACGGCATCACGCACCACCCCACCCGTACCGACATTTCGATCTACACCATCGACGCCACGGCCGAGTGCGCCCGCATGGGGCAGGCCAAGCTCTTCAATACGATGATCCTGGGCGGTTACCTGAAGGTGCGCCCCGTCGTGGAGATGGAGAACGTGATGGTGGGACTCAAGAAGTCGCTGCCCGAACGGGCCTGGAAGATGCTCCCGGCCAACGAGGAGGCGATCAAGCACGGCGGCGAGATCATCCGCGAAGTGCGGTAAATGTCCGTCCGCCGAACAAAAGAATCGGGGAGCCAGCTGGCTCCCCGTTCTTTTCGTATCGCCGGTTCCGGCCGCCGAAACCGCAGTCGCTATTCGATAGCGAAGGAGGATACGATCATCTGCTTCTCGTCCTCGTGGTTGGGGTTGCGTACCGTAATGCCGTACTCGCCCGCAGGCTGCTCTTTGAGCGTAATCAGGTAAGAGCTTTCGCCGTGCTTCGCAGCGGTGAAGGGCAGATATTGCAGTTTGTTGGACTTGACGCTGCCGAAGGTGCTGACCGAGGAGATTTCGGCCGAGCGGTTTTTCTTCGTGGCCTTCAGCGAGAAGATGCTGATAATGGCCATCGGGTCGGTTCTGTTGTCGACGGCTTTGATGATGAACCGGAACCGGTCGCCGGATTTCAGCCGGGTGGGTGCTGCGGCACCGTCGAGCAGAATCTTCGTCTTGGCCTTGCCGATACCGGCCAAATAGACCCCCGCTCCCATGCGGGTCTGGACCAGAACGGTCTGTTTTTCGAGCAGTTCGGCCGAGCCGTTCTCATCGACGACGAGTACTTCGCCGATGAACTCGGGTTCGGCGACGGTCACATTCTCCTGGGCGGCGGCCGTGGAGACCAGCAGGAGGAGCAGCGGAATCAGAATGAAAGTCTTTTTCATGGTTTTGTTAGTGTTCATGATACGTTTTTTGAAAGCGGAACACATAAAAAACGCAGGCTGAACTCCTGTTCGCTTTCTGAGGTCTTCGCAATACCTTGTAACCGAATAATGAGTAAAGCCCACGTAGAAACGTGAGCGTTTACGCCTTACTCTTGGTTACTTTTGAAAGTTGCGAAGTTTCAGAAAGCAAGAGATAAAGCTAACGCTTTTTATATGTTTGTGCCGGCGTTTTCAGTACGGGCGGCACTTGAAAGGATTCTTCGGAATCTGTGATTCTGTTCGGGTTATCTCTTCATAGGCAAAACGATTTTGTTATTTGACAAAAATAGAAAAAAATATTCAGAATGAAGCGTTCCGGAATGGTAAAAAAAAGCGCGTCCCGAGCGGACGCGCTTGTACGGCGAGAAGCCGTCGGTTCTCTTTTTCGCTATTCGACGGCGGCGCATTCGTTGATGAAATCCTCCGCCAGGCAGGTCAGTGCGGCATCGGTCTTCTTCTCGCCCTCCAGAATCTTCGACAGCATCTTGGCTACCTTCTTCTCCGGCAGATAGGCGGCGAGCGCCTTTAGGGTGCCGTAGGTGGCGATTTCGTAGTGCTCGGACTTCTGGGCGGCCAGAATCAGACCGGCGTCGCGCACGAAACTGTTGCGCTCCGTGTCCTGAATCATCTCCTCGGCCTCCTCGAGCAGGCCGGCCATGGCGGCGCAGCGCTTGGCGGAGGGCTTCTCGCCCAGCAGTTCGAAGATCTGTTCGACCTCGCAGATCTGCTTCTGGCTCTCGGTGTAGTGCTTCTCGAAGGCCTTTTTCAACTGGAGGCTGGTAGCCGCACCGGCCATCTTCTGCAACCCCTTTATCAGGTGCTGTTCGGCCCAGTAAATATCTTTCATCTGCTCGACGAAAAATTCGTGGAACTCCGCCTGCGTCGTCTGCTCGTTCTTGCTCTTCGACGTTTTTTTGGTACTTGTGTTCATGTCGGTGAAATTTAAGGTTTTCCTTTTCCGAACAAATCATGTACCAAAAGGAAACACAGCCTCCGCAGCTCGATATGACATCGGTTCTGACATATCGAGCTGCGGAGGCGTAATAGAAAGGATTCCGACGGTCGTGCAGACGGAAAATGCGCACGTCGGGACCGTTCGGAGTGGGTGCTCCCCTATTCGCGCACCGAAGGGAATGCGTACTCTTCGATCTCGCGGAAACCCAGCAGCAGATCGTGCGTCGTTATGCGTTTCTTGCCGGCCAGCTGGAGGTCCAGAAGGTCGATCCAGCCGTCGGCGCAGGCTACCGAGATCGTGTCGCGCCGGTCGGAGCGGATCGTGCCCGGGAGTGCGTCCGTCGGCTTCGGCTCGAAACGGGCGCTGAATACCTTGACGTTCAGCGGCTCGTGTCCGTCGCGGCGAAGCTCGCTCCACGCCGAGGGATAGGGAGAGAGCCCCCGGATGAAGTCGATGATCCTCCGGCCGTTCCAGGACCAGTCGATCCGGCAGTCCTCCTTGAAGATTTTCGGAGCCGGTCGCAGCGTGCTTTCGTCGACGAACTGCTGTTCTGTCGGGGCGATGCTCCCCGCGGCGATCCTGTCCACCGTGTCGAGCACCAGACCGACCCCTGCTGCCATCAGCTTTTCGTACATCGTGCCGACGGTGTCCTCCTCCCCGATGGGCATGCGCAGCCGGTCGATGATGGCCCCCTTGTCGATTTCGTGGTTGAGCAGAAAGGTTGTCAGACCCGTTTCCCGCTCGCCGTTGATGATGGCCCAGTTGATCGGGGCGGCACCCCGATACTGCGGCAGCAGGGCCGCATGGAGGTTGAAGGTGCCCAGTTTCGGCATCCGCCAGATCACCTCGGGGAGCATGCGGAAGGCGATCACCACCCCCAGGTCGGGTTGCAGCGCCCGCATGGCCTCCACGAACTCCGGAGCCTTCAGCTTCTCGGGCTGGAGGACCGGCAGGCCCAGCTCCCGGGCTGCGATCTTGACGTCGCTCTCGTGCAGTTTCCGGCCGCGGCCGGCGGGCTTGTCGGGCGTGGTGACTACGGCCACGATGTTGTACCCCCCGTCGGCCAGCGCCCGCAGCGAGGGCACGGCGAATTCGGGCGTACCCATGAATACGATACGTAAATCCTTTGCGTTCATGTCGGTTATTTGTTTCGTTTGGCTTCCCGGTGCGCCCGGAGCTTCTCCTTGAAGTGCTTGTACTTGCCGATGTACCAGTCCAGATCGAGCAGTCCCGAGTCGTTGGTGGCCTGGTAGGTGAGGTAGACGGCGATGGGGGCCAGGATGAAGGCCGAGAGCCACATGCCGTAGATCGCCTCCCAGGTACCCTCCTTCGCCATCTTCTCGCCCGTCAGGGAGATGATGTAGTAGATCACGAAGAAGATGATCGAGATCACGATCGGCATGCCCAGACCGCCCTTGCGAATGATGGCGCCCAGCGGGGCGCCGATCAGAAAGAAGATCATGATGGAGACGGGCAGCGAGATCTTTCGGTGCCACTCCACCTTGCTGCGATAGAGCTGGTTGAGCGACTCCTTGGCTGCACTCTCGTCGAACGAGAACATGTTGCGCGAACCTTTGGCGCGGTTGCGGGCCGTGTTCCAGATCTTCTCCCGGGTCCGGATGTCCAGCCGGGCGATGGAGTCCAGCGCCTCGACGGGCGAGAAGCCCTCCTTGTCGTACATCAGGCTGTCGGGCAGGGCCAGCACGGTGTTGTCCTTCTGGAACAGCTGCTCTTTGAGCAGCGGCTCGTAGGAGCGGGTCGTGGCGGAGTTCACCGTCAGCTCCAGTGTCTGGATGTCGTTCTCCAGCTCGGCGATGTTCTTCGTCTGGGCGTTGGAATAGAGCTCGGCGTCGGTGCGGGCCATGTCGAAGCCCTCCATCGGGATGTTGATCTTCTGCAGATCGAAGACGTGGCGGCTCAGGGCGCTCTTCGCGTACCAGTTCTGGCCGCTGCGCGTCTGTTCGTAGGTCTCGCCGTTGTAGAGGGTGACGCGCAGGAATTTCTTGTCGTCCGAGAGCCGGATGTAGCCTGAATCGGCCATCGTGGTCGTCATGTTGCCGTTCGAGGTCCGGTTGTCGTAGATCAGCACGTCGGTCAGCAGGCCCGTTTCGGGGTTCTGGTGGCCGACGCGGATGCTCATGTCCTCGATGCCGTTGAAGAACAGACCGTCCTGGAATTCGATGGTCTGCTTCTGCTTGCGGATGTCGTAGCGCAGGCTGTACATCTGCTTGTAGGAGTAGGGAACGAGGTTGTTTACCAGAAAGAAGCTGGCGATGGCGACGATGCTCACCACGACGGTGAGCGGCTTCATGATCCGGGGCAGCGACATGCCGGCCGATTTCATGGCCAGCAGTTCGTAGTTCTCTCCCAGATTGCCCATCGTCATGATGGCGGCCAGCAGCATGATGAGCGGCAGACCCATCGGGAGCATGGTAATCAGCGCGTAGCTCAGCAGTTCGAGGATGATGCCCATGCTCAGACCCTTGCCTACCAGCTCGTCGATGTACCGCCACAGGATGTTCATCAGCAGGATGAACATGATGATGAAAAAGGTCATGACCAGGGGACCCAGATAGGACTTGAGTACGAGTTTATGGATGGTTTTCATCGGCTCTCCTGCGTTTTTGTGCGATACAAAGTTAATAACTTTACAGCAATAAGCGTCAAAGTGAGGGTAAATATTATGGCGGCGCCGGGGGGCACCTCCGCTTCGTAGCTGACGATCAGCCCCGCGACGTTTCCCGCCATGGCCGTCAGCGGCGCGAAGAGGGTCAGCCTGCGATAGGACTTCGAAAGCGTGTCGACGATGGCGACCGGCAGGGTCAGCAGCGACAGCAGCAGCACGATGCCCATGATGCGGATCGAGAGGACGATTGCCAGTGCGATGAGCGCCGACATGACGTAGGAGACGGTCCGCGTCGGGATGCCCTGGCTGGCGGCGAACTCCCGGTCGAATGCGGTGTACATGACGGGCCGCAGCCAGCAGACCGCCCCGAGCAGGATGACGGCCGTCAGCAGCGCCAGCGCCCGCACGTCCCACGCCGTTACGGTGATGATGCTGCCGAAGAGGTAGTTGGAGAGGTCGCCCGAGGTATAGCCCGGGCGCAGGGCCATGAAGAGGGCGCCGACGGCCATGCCGACCGACCAGATGATGCCGATGGCCGAGTCCTCGCGGATGCGTCCCCGCTGGCTGGCCCACTCGATTCCCAGGGCCGACAGCACGGCGAAGAGCGTGGCGCCGAGGATGGGGTTCAGTCCGAAATAGAAGGCGATGCCCAGGCCGCCGAACGAGGCGTGCGTGATGCCGCCCGAGAGGAAGACCATGCGCCGGCAGACGATGTAGGTGCCGACCACCCCGCAGACGATACCCGACAGCAGACACGCCCAAAGGGCGTGTCTCAGATAGGCGTATTGCATGACGTCGTTGAAAAATTCCATCGCTCGTTCGCTTCTTCCTGAATTTTTAGAGTTGACAAAAATAGAAAAACTTTTCCTTTTTTTACACATATTTCGTAAATTCGCCCGATATTTCACGTTATAACGAACCCTACGAACCATGCCGCGTCGCGTCAGTTTTCATACATTGGGCTGCAAACTCAACTTTTCGGAGAGTTCCACTTTCGCCCGCCAATTCGAGCAGGAGGGCTTCGAGCGGGTGAGCTCCGAAGCTGAAGCCGACATCTGCGTCATCAACAGCTGTTCGGTCACCGAACACGCCGACAAGAAATGCCGCAACCTGATCCGGCGGATCCATCGCCGCAACCCGAAGGCGCTCATCGCCGTCACGGGCTGCTACGCCCAGCTGAAACCGCAGGAGATAGCCCGTATCGAAGGGGTCTCTTTGGTATTGAGCAACAACGACAAGGGCGATTTGTACAAACGGGTGGTCGAATTGTCGGGCAAGACCGAGATCTACTCCTGCGAGACCGATTCGCTGACCCGCTTTTTCGCGGCCTTCTCGACCAATGACCGCACGCGCACCTTTCTGAAGGTGCAGGACGGCTGCGACTACTGCTGCGCCTACTGCACCATTCACTATGCCCGCGGGTCGAGCCGCAACCTGCCTGTCGCCGATCTGGTCGGGATGGCCCGGCAGATCGCCGCCGAGGGACAGAAGGAGATCGTCATCACGGGGGTCAACACGGGCGACTTCGGACGCACGACCGGCGAGAGTTTCCTGGACCTGCTGAAGGCGTTGAACGAGGTGGAGGGCATCGAACGGTACCGCATCTCCTCGATCGAGCCCAACCTGCTGACCGATGAGATCATCGCCTTCTGTGCCGCTTCGCCCAAGTTCCAGCACCATTTCCACATCCCGCTGCAGAGCGGATCGGACAGCGTGCTGGCACGGATGCGCCGGCGCTATACCACGGCCCGGTTCGCCGACCGGATCGCGTCGGTCCGCCGTTCGATGCCCGATGCCTTCATCGGCATCGACGTGATCGTCGGATTCCCGGGCGAGACGGAGGCCGATTTCGAGACGACCTGCCGGTTTCTGGAGAGCATCGCTCCGGCCTACCTGCACATCTTCCCCTTTTCGGAGCGGCCCGGCACGCCGGCGGTCGACTTTCCGGACAAGGTGCAGTCGTCGGTGGCGACGCAGCGGGTCGAGCGGCTGGAGGAGCTCTGCCGCAGGCTGCATGCCGACTTCTGCCGGCGCGGGATCGGCACGGTGCAGGAGGTTTTGTTCGAGAGCACGGTGCGCGGTGGCATGATGTTCGGTTATACGGGCAATTATCGCCGGGTGAAGGCTCCCTACGACCGTTCGCGCATCAATACGATTACCCGCGTGCGGCTGACCGGGATGGATGAAAACCACGATCTGACGGGCGAAATAGTGGAATAATCCGGATAATTTGATTACCTTTGTTAAAAATAATGCAACGGGAAATTATGAAGGGAATACGGAAACGGGTGACCGTCGGGTTCTTGAGCATCGTCTGTCTGCTCTTCTTCTCGGGGATGCTCTCCTTTTTCGAGCTGAACCACCTGAGCCGGGCCACGGACGAGATTCTGAAGGCGAACCAGCGCAACATCGAGCTGGCGAAGGAGATGCTCGACGCCGCCCATGAACAGAATATGGCCTTCATCCGGCTCTCGGTGTTCCGCGAGGCGGAGTACGACAGCCTGTGCCGGGCCAACATGACCCGGCTCGAACAGACCCTCTCGGTGGCGCAGCTGGAGGCCGTGGACAAGACTTTCCTCGACTCGCTGGCCTTCGCCACGACCGAGCTGCGGTTGCTGACGGACCGGTTTCTGACGGATTTCAACGAGCAGCGGACGCGGAAGCCCGCCGTGGAGGAGGTGGTCGATTCGCTCGCGATGAAGATCGGAGGCGTGGACTCCACCGTCGTGGTGGCCCCGGCCCCTACGGTGGCCGATTTCGTCGCCCAGGAGCAGTACGACAAGCTCTACCGGCGGCTGACCGGGGCCATTCAGACCTACATGACCTCGACACAGAGCTCGCTGGCTCCCCGGACCGAGCAGATGAAGAAGAACGCCTACCGGGCCGTGACCCCCGTGCTGATCTCGCTGCTGGTGATGATCGCCATCGTGCTGCTGCTCTACTATTTCATGATGCTCTACTGCGTGAATCCCATCGTGCGGATCAACCGCAGCCTGGGCGAGTGGCTGCAGTTCCGGCTCCCTTTCAGGCCGAAGGGCGACTTTCAGGACGAGTTGGCCGAATTGCAGGAGAAGATCGACCAGCTGATCGGGCGTTCCCGTTCGCAGCAGAATTAAAGTAAAAGTCAGGAGCGTATGCGGTTCAATGTCGTCTTGCGATACATCGGTATGGTGATGCTCTTTTTCGCGGCGTTCATGCTCGTCAGCGCAGGCATCGCCTGGGTGTCGGGCCCCGATTCGTCGTACTACCCGCTGCTGCTGTCGGCCCTGCTGACGATTCTGCTGGGCAGTTTCCCGCTCATCTTCGTCGATAGGCCCGAGCAGATCAACAGCAAGGAGGGGTACTGCATCGTCGTAGGGTCGTGGCTCGTCGCCTGCATCGTCAGCATGTTCCCCTATCTGATGTGGGGCGGCGAGTTTTCGCTCATCAACGCCTGGTTCGAGAGCGTGTCCGGACTGACGACCACCGGAGCGACCATCCTGCAGGATATCGAGGCGCTTCCGCGCGGCTTGAACTTCTGGCGCATGTCGTCGACCTGGATCGGCGGTATCGGCGTGGTGATGTTCGCCCTGCTGATCCTCCCCTCCATGGGGCGCTCGAAGAAGATACTCTCGAATGTGGAGCTCTCCTCCATGGCTAAGGACGACTATCACTACCGGACGCAGCGGATCGTGCAGATCCTGCTGGTGGTCTACTGCGGTCTCACCCTGACGGCTCTCCTGCTGCTGAAGATGGCGGGCATGAACTGGTTCGATGCCCTGACCCATGCCATGTCGGCGGCGGCCACCAGCGGCTTTTCTACCAAAAACCTGAGCGTGGCCTACTTCAATAGCCCCCTGATCGAGACCATTCTGATTGGCGTGATGACCGTGGCGGGTATCCACTTCGGATTGATCTACGCCACCGTGTCGGGCCGCTCGAACAACGTGTTGCGTTCCGAGGTGGCCCGTTCCTACCTGCTGTTCCTCGTTGGCGGATCGCTGCTGATCGCCCTGAGCCTCTGGATGGGCGGAATCTACGGCGACTTCTTCGTCGCGTTCCGCTATGCCATTTTCCAGTTCGTTTCGCTTGTAACCTCCTCCGGATTCGCCACGGCCGACACGAATGCGTGGACCTCGTTCGCCATCGTGATCCTGATATTCGGATCGATCGTTTGCGCGTGCGCGGGGTCGACCTCGGGCGGCGTGAAGATGAACCGGCTGCTGCTGGCCGTGAAGACGCTGCGCGCCCGGCTGAAGTTGCAGCAGCACCCCAATGCCATCATCCGCGTGCGGGTGGACGGCGTGCTGCAGGAGGACGAGGTGGTGCACACGGCGATGATCTTCATCGTCATCTACGTGCTGCTCATTCTGCTGGGGACCTTGTTCAATACCCTCTTCGGGACCGACCTGGAGACAGGATTCTCGGCGGCCGTCGCCTGCATCGGCAATGTCGGCCCGGGATTCGGCGCCGTGGGCTCGATGGACAACTATGCGGGCCTGCCCGCCGTGCTGAAATTCTCGTCGACGGTGCTGATGCTGCTGGGGCGTCTGGAGATCTTCGGACTGATTCAGCTGTTTTTTATCAAATGGTGGAGATGACTTTGTTTAACATGAAGAGACTGTTCGTTTTATATTTTCTGATTATCCTTTTCGGCCCGATCTCTTCCCGGGCCCAGGAGCCCGCTGTCCGCATTCCGGGTCTGGAGAAGAACGAGACCTATATGAGCTGCCTGAAAGAGGATGCCCGCCTGCAGGAGCGGATCGATTCGCTGATGGCGGAATCGGCCTCGATCCGCCGCTCGTTCCGGGACGATCCCGAGAATCGGGAGCATTACAAGGAGGAGATTCTGAAGCTGGAGGAGCGGCTGTTCGCGCTGCGCAGCGAGAAGGGGCAGCTGGTCGACCGGATCAACGCAATCGAGCAGGAGTGGATTCTCCGGTCGCTGGATGCGGCGCCCGCAGGCGGCGAGCCGGAACGGGACGAGGAGCTGCCGAGTTACGACGATGCCCCCCGGTCGCGGAATCTGGTGGCGAACGCCTGCTTCAGGGGCGAGCTCTCGCCGGGCGATTACGCCGCCTTGCGGGAGGCCCAGTCCAAGGAGCGGCCGGCGGCGGAGCTCATCGAGCGGTTCGCCGACAACTACGCCCGGCTGATCGGCATGCAGGACGAATACCTGACTGTCACGGATCAGGCGGCGGCCGATTCGCTCTACGACCGCATGGCGGATATCCGGGAGGAGAATATGCGGCTGGACGATTCGCTGCAAACGGTATGGGGTTACATTCTGGACAACAAGAGCTATGCCTACAGCTATCTGCTGGACCGCTACGACCGCGATGAGGCGTTGGAGAGCGAAACGGAACGGCAGACCGAGGCCCGGCGAATAGCGGAATCCGAGCGGGGCCGTTATGCCTCGGATGCGATGGCGGCTTATTTTCTGCAAAAGCAGGCGCTGGTGGACTTCGAACGGACCGTGGCCCGGGAATTTTCGCTGCTCGAGGCGCTGGATTCGCTGGATCGGGAGGCGAACTACCTGAAGAGCGTCGAGTTCCGGCTGCCGCGGATCGAGCCCGAGCGACGCTATCTGCTCGATTATCAGGATGTGGATTTCAGTACGCCGTCGAAATACGATGCCCGCAACCCCATTCCGGCCTGCAAGGTCTACGACCACGGGACGATCTATCGAATCCGTCTGGGCCGCTACCGGGTGAAGCAGTCGCCGGCGATATTCCGCGGTGCGTGGCCGCTGGGTTACGACCGCGACGACGAGGGGCGCTACTGCTACTATGCGGGCGGATATGCCACGGCCGTCGAGGCGCGTCTGGCCTGCGAATTGCTGCTCAAACGGGGATTCCGCCGTCCCGAGATCGTCCGCTGGGTCGACGGCGAGCGGGAGGATTTCCCAATGGACGGCAGTGACGCCGGAAGTTTCCGGGTCGAGATCTCCGGTGCGAACGGGCTGTCGGAGCCGGTGCGCACGGCGATTCGCGAGGCGGCTCCCGACAAGGAGTTGGCCCGTGTCGGGACGGTCTACATCGTCGGTTCCTTCTCCGACCGCTCCGAAGCCGAACAGGTGGTGCGGGCCGTCCGGACGGCGGATGCCGCATGGGAGGCCGAGGTGAAGGAGATTTCCGCCGAATAACTTGGAAAATCGGAAATAAAACGTTAACTTTAGATCGTCTTTAGAAAGGTTGAACTATGTTGGTTATCCTGCTTTTGATTCTGCTGGCCATTCTGTTTCTGGTCGCCGAACTGGTTTTACTGCCGGGCCTCTCCGTGGCCGGGGTGTTGTCGCTCATTTGCGGCGGCAGTGCGATCTACAGGGCCTTTACCGACTTCGGATGGGAGGCAGGCGTCGTCGTGACGCTGATCGAGCTGGTGCTGGCGCTGGCGACGATCGTCTTCTCGCTGCGCGCCAAGACCTGGCAGCGCTTCGCCCTGAAACAGCAGGTCGATTCGTCGGCCGGCAGCAAGGTGGAACACGAAGTGCGTGTCGGTGCCTGCGGCCGGGCGCTTTCGCGGCTCTCGCCGATGGGCTCGGTCGAGATCGACGGAAAGATTTACGAGGCTAAACTGCTCTCCGGCTATGCCGATCCGCAAACGCCTGTCGAGGTTGTCGGATTCGAAAATACGAGTGTCATCGTGAAAATCATCAAATAATCGAACAATATGGAAATGGAAACGGGTTTCATGGCCCTGGTGGTCTTTCTGGCCTTCGTGGCCGTCTGGTTGATCTTCTACTTTATCCCTGTAGGATTGTGGTTCTCGGCTCTGGTGTCGGGCGTGCGGATCAGTCTGTTGCAGCTGATTCTGATGCGCTGGCGCAAGGTGCCGCCCTCGACCATCGTCTCCTCGATGATCGAGAGCACGAAAGCGGGCCTGAACCTCGACCCCAACGAACTGGAGGCTCACTATCTGGCGGGCGGTAACGTCTCGAACGTCGTGCACGCGCTGGTGTCGGCGCAGAAGGCCAACATCATGCTCGACTTCAAGATGGCGACCGCCATCGACCTGGCCGGCCGCGACGTCTTCGAGGCCGTGCAGATGTCGGTGAACCCCAAAGTCATCAACACCCCGCCCGTCGCTGCCGTGGCGAAGGACGGTATTCAGTTGATCGCCAAGGCCCGCGTGACGGTGCGCGCCAACATCAAGCAGCTGGTCGGCGGTGCCGGCGAGGAGACCGTGCTGGCTCGTGTCGGCGAAGGTATCGTCTCGTCTATCGGTTCGGCCGAATCGCACAAGATCGTGCTGGAGAATCCTGATTCTATCTCGCGGGTCGTGCTGAACAAGGGCCTCGACGCCGGAACGGCTTTCGAGATTCTCTCCATCGATATCGCCGACATCGACGTCGGCAAGAACATCGGCGCCCAGCTTCAGATGGATCAGGCCGAGGCGGACAAGAACATCGCTCAGGCCAAAGCCGAGGAGCGCCGTGCGATGGCCGTGGCGTTGGAGCAGGAGAACCGGGCGAAGGCGCAGGATGCGCGCGCCAAGGTGATCCTGGCCGAGGCTGAGGTGCCGCTGGCTATGGCAGAGGCATTCCGGAACGGAAATCTGGGCATCATGGACTACTACAAGATGAAGAACGTGATGGCCGACACGCAGATGCGCGAATCGATCGCCCGTCCCGAGAAGAAATAAAGCTGCGAGCACCCGATCGAAAAAAGCGAAGACTTGAACGGCTTCGCTTTTTTTTGTATACTATGCCGCCAATAGACGAAAACGCGGGCGATGGTCCGAAAGCTCGGCGGTAAGGTGGCCTGATGCTTTTTGCAAATCGGAACGCGCCTGCCGGGATCATCCGGCAGGCGCGTAAAGTTTAATCATTCGCCAGCGGCAGGAGCAGGCCGTTCAGCTGGTCGTGTTCGACCAGAAATCCGTCGTGGCCGAACGGCGAGTCGATCTCCCGATAGGTGCTGTTCGGAATCTGCGATTGCAGGGCCCGCATCTCCGCGGGGGTGAAGATCAGGTCGGTCGTGATGCCGACCACCAGCGTGCGTGCCGTGATCCGCTGCAGGGCGGCCGCTACCCCGCCCCGGCCGCGGCCGACGTCGTGCGTGTCGAAGGTGTCGAGAATCGTGCGGTAAGAGTAGGCGTCGAACCGCCGGCAGAGCTTCTCGCCCTGGTACTCCTGATAGGTGCAGGCCCGGAACCCTTCGTAACGGGGTGCGTCGTCCCGCTCCTGCTGGGTCAGGTTGTAGCCTTCGGGGCCCCGGTAGGTCAACAGTCCGATGGCCCGTGCGGCAGCCATTCCCTTCTTCCCGGCATCCGGATGCCGCTGGCCGAACGTGGAGTCGGCTTCGATGGCCATGCGTTGGGTCTGGTCGATGGCGATCTGCCACGGGGTGGCCTTCGCCGCCGTGGCGATCAGCGCCAGCCGACGGATGAAACCGGGCTCCGATACGGCCCACTCCACGGCCTGAAAGCCGCCGACCGAACTGCCGATCAGCAGGCCGATGCTTCGGATGCCGAGTGCGTCCGCCAGCAGCCGGTGTGCCCGCACGATGTCGCGCAGGGTCAGCGCCGGGAAATCGCCGTACCAGGGTTCGCCCGTCGCAGGGTTCGTCGAGAGCGGTCCCGTCGATCCGTAGTGCGAACCGAGGATGTTGGCGCATACGATGTAGTGCCGTGCGGGGTCGAGGAAACGCCCCTCCTCGACGGTGTGCGGCCACCAGTCGGCCACCTCGGAGTTGGCCGTCAGCGCGTGGCAGACCCAGACGACGTTGTCGCCCGCCGCATTCGGCCGGCCGTACGTGTGATAGGCGATTTCGAGCTGCGGCAATACCCCGCCCCGCTCCAGCGGAAAGGGGCGGTCGTAGTGATAAAAGTGTGGTTCCATAGCTGCGGCAAAGATAGTAAATGCGGCGCGATGTGTAAAATAATCGGTGAAAGATGTTCGGTTTCGGCCGAAAAGCGCTATCTTGCGGTTCATTTTACGAGTATATGAAAGATTTTGCTGCAATCGATTTCGAGACGGCGAACCGCGAACGGACCAGCGTATGCAGCGTGGGGATCGTGATCGTCCGCGACGGTGCAGTGGCGGACAGCTTCTATCGGCTCATCCACCCCTATCCCAACTACTATAGCCGCTTCTGTACGGAGGTTCACGGGCTCTGCAGCCGGGATACGGAGGGGGCTCCGTCGTTTCCCGACGTGTGGGCCGAAATCGCGCCGAGGCTGGAGGGGCTGCCGCTGGTGGCCCACAATTCGCCATTCGACGAGGGGTGTCTGAAAGCGGTCTTCTCGCACTACGGAATGCCCTACCCCGACTACCCTTTCCATTGTACGCTGCGGGCGGCGCGCCGGATGCTGAAGGGACTGCCGAACTACCAGCTGCACACCGTATCACAGGTGTGCGGATACGACCTGCTGAATCACCACCATGCGCTGGCCGATGCCGAGGCCTGCGCCCGAATCGCCCTGAAGATTTTATAGGTTATCCGGCTCAGTCTTTTGACCGTCGAGACCCCTCGACTGCGCTCGGGGTGACAAGAGTATTATAAGAGAGGGCTGTCCTGTACGGACAGCCCTCTCTTTGTCGGATGGAGCGTTTTATCGCTTCTTTTTCGAGTCGGTCTTGGTTTCGGCCTCGACCTCGGTGTCGCGTCCGCCTCCCAGAGCCTGGTAGAGGTCGATGGTTCCCTGGATCTCTTCGTAGCGGTCGCTGATCTGCGAGATGCGTCCCGCAAGCAGGTTCTGCTGGGCGGTCAGGACCTCCAGATAGGTGGTCGAGGAGTGACGCATCAGAAGCTGCGTGGCTTCGTAGGCGCTCTCCAGTGCTGCGATCTGCTTCGTGCGCCACTCGGCCTTCGCACGGGCGGTCTGACACAGCGACAGGGCGTTGTTCACCTCGGCGCCGGCGTTGAGCAGGGTCTGTTGGAACGAGAGCTTCGCCTCCTCCTGACGGGCCTTCGCGATTTTGAGCTGGTTGCGGTTCAGCCGGGCGTTGAAGAGCGGCATGGCGAGCGAACCGGCTGCCGACAGCAGCAGCTTGCCCGGATTAACGATCATCGCCCCGGCGTTGTTCGTCCAGCCCAGCGTACCGCTCAACGTCAGCGAGGGATAGAGGGCCGAACGGGCGGCGGCCGTGGTGTAGAAAGCCTGCTCCAACGCCAGCTCGGCGCTCTTCACGTCCGGACGGTTCGATAGCAGTTGCAGCGGAACCCCCGCAGCCAGCGACTGCGGCAGAATCTGTTCGTCCAGCGTGCCGCGCTCGATGTCGTGGGGCACTTCGCCAAGCAGCGAGCAGAAGGCGTTTTCCACCTCGCGGATCCGGTGCTCCAGATCCTGAAGCGAAGCGTGGGCCGAATAGGCGGCCGCTTCGATCTGGGCGACGCCCGCCTCGGTGGTCATGCCGGCCTGCTTCATGTCGCGCATGATGCGGGCGCTCTCGCTCAACGACTCGGCGGTCTGCTTCGTGGCGTCGAACTGGCTGTCGAGCATCAGCAGCGTGTAATAGTAGGTCGCGATGCCGGAGATCAGCTGCGTGCGCACGGCCTGCCGGTACTCCTGCGACTGGGCGTAGAGGGCCTTGGCCTTCCGCTTGGCGTTGCGGAGCCCGCCGAAGATGTCGATCTGCCAGCTGGCGGCCAGCGGGATCGTGTAGGTCCATGCCCCCTTCGATCCGTCGAAGCTGCTGACGCCGCCGTTCGGCGCGAGGTTGAACGAAGGCAGGAAGGCCAGCCGGGCCGATTGCAGGGCGGCACGAGCCTCCTCTACGCGCCAGTAGGCAGACTGCATGTCGGTGTTGTTCTCCAGCCCTCTCCCGATCAGCGTCTGCAACCGGGGGTCGGTGAACATCTCCTGCCAGCGGATGTCGGCGATGGATGCGGTGTCGGTCGATTGGTAATCGACGCCGTAGAGCTGGTCGGTACGGATGTCGTCCGGCCGGGTGTAGGATTTGTAGATACCGCAGCTCGTCATCGTCAGAGCGGCGGCGATCAGGATGATAATTCGTTTCATACTATTTTTCCTCCTTTCCCGACTCGTCGGTTTTATCCTCGAGTTCGGCCTGGATGGCCCAGTCGGGCGTGTTGGTGATTTGAATCGGTTTGAACTTCTCCTGCAACCACTCGAAGGCGATGAAGAGCGACGGTACGAGGAACAGCAGCGCCAGCGTACCGATAATCATGCCGCCTACGGCTCCGGAGCCGAGCGACGAGTTGCCGTTGGCGCCTACGCCGGTCGAGAACATCAGCGGCAGCAGACCGAAGATCATCGTGAGGGCCGTCATCAGAATGGGGCGCAGACGGACTTTGGCGGCCGAAACGGCGGCCTGTGTCAGAGACATGCCGGCCTGACGGCGCTCGGTGGCGTACTCCGTCAGCAGAATGGCGGTCTTCGACAGCAGACCGATCAGCATGATGAGTCCGGTTTGCAGATAGATGTTGTTCTCCAGCCCCAGCATCTTGGCGAAAAGGAAGCTGCCCAGCAGACCGCACGGAACCGACAGGATGACAGCGAACGGAATCAGGTAGCTCTCGTAGAGGGCGCTCAGGATCAGGTAGATCAGCAGCAGGCAGATGCCGTAGACGATGTAGGAGTTGTTCGACGATTCGTTCTCCTCGCGGGTCAGGGCGCTGAACTCGTAGCCGTAACCGCGCGGGAGCACCTCGGCGGCCACCTCCTTGATGGCGCGGATGGCGTCGCCCGACGAGTAGCCCTCGGCGGCCGAACCGTTCACGGCGATGGAGGTGTACATGTTGAAGCGGCTCAGCGTCTCGGGGCCGTAGACCTTCGTCAGGGTGACGAACTGGCTTACGGGTGCCATCTCGCCGGCTACGCGGACGAACACGTTGTCCAGCGACTCGATGTCGGCGCGGTCTTTCGGATCGGCCTGAATCATCACGCGGTAGACCTTCGAGAAGCGGTTGATGTTCGACACGTACTGGCCGCCGTAGTAGCCCGACAGCACTGAAAGCACCTCGGTCGGCGAGAGGCCGGCACGCTTGCACTTCGCGGCGTCGATGTCGACGACGTACTGCGGGAAGTTGACGTTATAGGTCGTGTAGGCCATGCCGATCTCGGGACGCTGGTTCAGGGCGCCTATGAACTGCATGGTGATGTCGTAGAGCGAGTTGATGTCGCCGTCGCCGAAGTCCTGCACGTGCATTTCGAAACCGTTGCTCGTACCGTAGCCCGAGATCATCGGCGGCACGATAGCGAATACCTGCGCATCCTTGATGTCGGCCGTCATGCCCATGATCAGGTTGCTTATGTGGGTTACCTTGTCTTCTTCGCCGGGACGCTGCGCCCACTCCTTGAGCTTGATGATGAACATGCCGTACGACGGGCCCTGACCGGCGATCAGACCGTAGCCCGACACCTTCGTGTAGGCACGGATCTGCGGGATGGTGGAGATGCGGCGGTCGATCTCCTCCATGATCTTCTCGGTCTGTTCCAGCGAGCTGCCCGGCGCCGTGGTGACGTTCACCATGATGGTTCCCTGGTCCTCGGTTGGGATCAGACCCGTTTTGGTGGAGTTCATCAGCAGCACCAGAGCCGCCATGGCGGCGATCAGCGTGCCCCACATCATCCAGCGGCGCTTGATGAAGAAGAGGACGCCGCGCTGGTACTTGTCGACGATGGCGCCGAAAGCCGTGTTGTAGGCCTTGCGGAAGCGGGCCGAGAAGTTGTCCTTCTCGTTGCCGTTCTCGTCTACGTAGGGTTTCATGATGATGGCGCAGAGGGCCGGCGAGAGGGTCAGCGCGTTCACGGCCGAGATGCCGACGGCGACGGCCATCGTGATGCCGAACTGCGTGTAGAAAACGCCCGATGTTCCGCCCATCATCGATACGGGGATGAAGACGGCCATGAAGACCAGCGTCGAGGTGATGATGGCCGAGGTGATGCCGCCCATGGCGTCGACCGTAGCCATGTAGGAGGACTTGTAGCCCACGTCGAAGCGGGCCTGCACGGCTTCGACCACGATGATGGCGTCGTCGACCACCGTACCGATCGCCAGCACGAGGGCGAAGAGCGTCAGCAGGTTGATCGAGAAGCCGGCGAACGACAGGAAAGCGAACGTACCCACCAGCGATACGATGATCGAGATCAGCGGGATGAGGGTCGAACGCAGGTCCTGAAGGAAGAGATAGACGACCAGGATGACCAGGATGATAGCCTCGATCAGGGTTTTGATTACCTCGTGGATCGAGGCGAAGAGGAATTCGTTGACGTTCATCACCTCGACGATGTCGATGCCCTTCGGCAGCTTGGCGCGCTCCTCTTCGAGCAGCTTGTCGAGGTTCTTGATGACCTCCGTGGCGTTCGAGCCGGCGGTCTGGAATACGAGGGCCGAGATGCCGGTGTGGCCGTTGGTCTCGCCGTGGTAGGAGTAGGATTCGTTGCCCAGTTCGATGCGGGCGACGTCGCGCAGATGCAGCACCTCGCCGTCGGGCAGGGCGCGGATCACGATGTCGCCGAACTGCTCGGGTGTGTTCAGGCGGCCCTTGTAGCGAAGCGTGTACTGGAAGGTGTTGTCCGTGTTTTCACCCAGCGAACCGGTGGCCGACTCGATGTTCTGTTCGGAGAGGACGCCCGTGATGTCCGAGGGGACCAGTCCGTACTGCGCCATGACGTCGGGCTTCAGCCAGATGCGCATCGAGTAGTCGGAGCCCAGCACGACCAGTTCGCCCACGCCCTGAATACGCAGGATCTTGGGCTGGAGATTGATCTTCATGTAGTTGCTCATGAAGTTCTCGTCGTAGCTGTCGTCGGGCGAGTAGAGCGAGAAGACCTTCAGCATGGAGGTCTGCCGCTTGAAGGTCTGCACGCCGACGCGGGTCACCTCGGCGGGGAGTACGCCCGTGGCGCGCGACACGCGGTTCTGCACGTTGACGGCCGCCATGTCGGGGTCCGTACCCTGCTTGAAGTAGACGTTGATGCTTACGCTGCCCGAGTTGGTCGAGGTGGAGGTCATGTAGGTCATGTCTTCCACGCCGTTGATCTGCTCCTCGAGCGGTGCGACCACCGATTTCTGAATGGTCTCGGCACTTGCTCCCGGGTAGGAGGTTCTGACCATCACGGTCGGAGGCGCGATGTCGGGATACTGCTCCACGGGCAGCGACACCAGGCCGATGATACCGCCGAGCATGATGGCGACCGAGATCACCGTAGCCAGTACCGGGCGGTCGATAAAATGTTTCAGATTCATAATGCTTGCACTTCTTATTCGTTAGCTTCTGCGGCGGGTGCTGCCTCGCCCTTGATCCGGATCGGCGTGCCCTCGCGAAGCAGGCCCACGCCTTCGGCCACGATCAGCTCGCCGGGCGTCAGACCGCTCTCGACGATGTATTCCCGGCCGTTGCCGCCCTTGCGCACCTCGATCGGCGAGGAGGAGGCCTTGCCGTCGACTACCTTATATACGTACACCTTGTCCTGCACCTCGAAGGTCGCCGAGCGGGGAATGACGATGCAGTCCTTGTCCGTGCGGGTGAGGATGACATTGCCCGTACCGCCGCTGTGGAGCAGACGTCCGGCGTTGGGGAACACGGCGCGGAACTGGATGGAGCCCGTCGAGGGGTCGATGACGCCGCTGATCGACTCGATCACACCCTCCTGATCGTAGAGCGAGCCGTCGCTCAAGCGCAGCTGCACTTTCGGCAGTGCCTTCAGGGCGGTATCCATCGAGCCGTATTCGCGGGTGAGGTTCAGCAACTGTTTCTCGTTCATCGAGAAGTAAACGTACATGTCGGAGTTGTCCGAAACGGTCGTCAGCGGCTGCGGCAGCGAGGGACCGACCAGCGCTCCGACACGGTAGGGAATCGTACCGACCACGCCGTTGGCCGGAGCCTTCACAACCGTATAGGAGAGGCTGTTGCGGGCGTTCACCTCCTGCGCTTTGGCCTGCGCGAGGGCGGCACGGGCCGTCAGCAGGTTGTTCTCGGCCGTGCGGAGGTCGAACTCCGACACCACGTTTCGGGCGAACAGCTCCTTCTTGCTGTCGCGGGTCAGCAGGGCCGTGGCTACGCTGGCCTCGGCGGCGGCTACGTTGGCTACGGCCGTGTTCAGGGCGGCCTGATAGGGAACCTGGTCGATTACGAACAGTGTCTGGCCCTTGCTTACGACCTGACCTTCGCGGACGCAGACGTTCGAGATGGTTCCCGAAACCTGCGGAAGAATGTTGATGTCCTGGCGACCCCGGATCGATGCCGAATAGGGGGTCGAGACTTCCGTGTCGGCGGTCGAAACCTGCAGGGCGGCGTATTCGCCTATGCCCCGCTGCACCGGTGCTTCGCCGCATGCGTACAAAAGCGTACCCAGAGCTACTGCCGTAGCTGCTTGAAAAAACGTCTTTCTCATATTTGTTTACCGAATAAAATTTCGGGGACAAAAATATCTTAATTATTTTAGGAACCCTATATGTTTAAGTATTCTTGTTTGTTCATTTTCGGAACTGTTTTTTCGCCGATGACGTTTTTTTGTCTATCTTTGCCGGAAATGATGTGAAAAATGAATCCGAAGGAGTGGCAGGACCTTCTGAACCGGGAGCAGTTCGTGCAGGCTGAAACCTCGCTGGCCGATTTTGTAAAGCGGCCCTATCGTTTGCGGTTCGGTGTCAATATATTGTGCATCAGCGGGGAGGCCGATTTTTCGGTCAATCTGTCCGACCATCCGGTCAAGGCCGGAACTGTCGTGATCGTGCTGCCGAACAACCTGCTCGACATCCACCGGATCTCGTCCGATTTCCGGGCGAAGGTCTTCTTCTTTTCCGAAACGCTCTTCCGAGAATCGACCTTCCGGTTGGAGGGAACGCTGTTCAAATATATTGCGGAGCACCCTTTCAGCGACCTCGACGAGAACGCCGCGGCGTCGGCGGAACATTGGATGCAGATGGCGGAGTATACCTACAACGACCGGGACAACATCCACCGTCAGGCCATCACCCGCAACCGGCTGCAGAACATGTTTTTGGAGTACGACAACAAGATCCGCCGCATGACATGGGGAGACGGGGGGCGGCTCTCGGTGTCGATGCGCCGCACCGATCTGTTCCGCCGCTTCATGGAGCTGGTGCACCACCACTGCTGCCGCCGCCACGAAGTGGCCTTTTATGCCGACCGGCTCTGCATTTCGGCCCGCTATCTCACGGCCGTCTGCCGGGCGGTGCTGGGACGGTCGGCCAAAGAGATGATCGACGAGGTGCTGCTGCTGGAGATCAAGATGCGTCTGCGGTCGACCGACCTCTCGATTCAGGAGATTGCGGACGAGACCTATTTCCCCGACCAGTCCTATCTGGGACGCTTTTTCAAGCGCCATACGGGGCAATCCCCTACGGCATACCGTTCGTCGGGATACAACGGTTAGGTCAGCGGGAGCCGATGTAGAGGAAGATCATGCCGATCAGGATGAAGGCCAGGTCGAGCGCCTTCGAGCGCAGATTCTTTTCGTGGAAGAGCAGCGCGCCGCAGGCGAAGGAGACCACTACCGATCCGCGGCGGATCATCGAGACGACCGAGATCATCGCCTCGCCGTCGCGCAGGGCGAAGAGGTAGGCGAAGTCGGCCAGTGAGAGGAAGACCGAGATCAGGGGAATGGCCCAACTCCAGTGGAAAGGGGTGGTCGTCCGCCGCTTGGGCCACCAGATCGTCAGGCAGAGGCCGCTCATGATAACCAGTTGATAGAGATTGTACCAGCTCTGCACGAATACCGGGTCGAGACGCGACATGATGAACTTGTCGTACAGACCGCTGAGGGCTCCGGTGACGGCCGATGCGGCGACGAGCAGAATCCAGATGTTATGGCCGAAATCGACCCCTTCGCGGCGGCTCGACCGGCTCAGCAGAAAGAGCGACACCACGGCGAGCAGGACGCCTGTCCATTGATAGCCGTTCAGCCGTTCGCCGAAGAGGAGCATGGCGCCGACCAGCACCATCACGGGACGCGTGGCGTTGATCGGGCCGACGATCGTGATGGGCAGATGTTTCAGTCCGTAGTAGCCGAAAACCCACGAGGTGAGCACGATGACCGATTTCGCCACGACGAGCAGATGGGCCTCCGCAGAGCCGGGGCGGGTCTCCAGCAGCGTTCCCTCGAACCATCCTGCGCCGGTTTCGGCCGAGAGGATCATCGGCAGGAAGAGGAGCGTGGAGAAGAGCGTGTTGAACCACAGCACGGGCAGCACGGCATTCCGGTCGAGCGCCTGTTTCTTCGTCACGTCGTAGAGGCCCAGCAGGGCGGCCGACGCAAAGGCCAGAATCAACCACATAGTACTAATATAAAAGCAGGTCGGCGATGACGAAGAGGGCCAGACTCAGGCTCGCCAGTCCGTTGAGCGTTCCGAAGGCGATTCCGATATGCCGCTGTCTGGAGGGTGTAACCAGTCCGTGCTCGGCCGCCAGTATGGCGACGAAGAGCCCGCATCCGATCCACAGCCAGAGGCTGCCCGGGCAGTAGAAGGCGAAGGCGAAGAGCGCCGCCACGCTGACCGCGTGGAGGGCGATGCTGATGTAGAGGGCCGTGCGCACCGAGAAGCGGGCCGGTATGGAGTGGAGGCCGTGCGCGCGGTCGAACTCGGCGTCCTGGAGGGCGTAGATGATGTCGAATCCGCCGCACCAGGTCATCACTAACAGCGAGAGCAGGCAGGCAGGCCAGGAGAGGGTCCCCGTGACGGCGATGTAGGTTCCGGCCGGGGCGATGCCGAGTGACAGCCCCAGCACGAGGTGTGCGAGTGCCGTGAAACGCTTGCAGTAGCTGTAGGCCATGACGATGCCCAGCGCCACCGGCGAGAGCAGGGCCGTCAGGGCGTTGATCGTCGCCGCGGTCAGGATGAAGGCGGCGGCGTTGCCCCCCACGAACCAAAGCGCCGCCTGCGGCGAGATGCGGCCTGCCGGAATTTCCCGGTCGGCCGTGCGGGGATTTTCGGCGTCTATCCGCCGGTCGGCCCAGCGGTTGAACCCCATCGCCACGTTGCGGGCGAATACCATGCAGAGGAGCACCTGCACGGCCAGCGGCCACCACCACCCAGCCGAGGACCAGATCTCGTCGAGCCGGTTGATGCGGATGGCGAACACGAAAGCGATTGCCGCGAAGGGCATGGCGAAGATCGTATGGGCGAACTTCACCAGTGAAAAGTATTTCCCGATTCCGGACATCATGCAAAATTTAATTCCGGGGACAAAAGTACGAAATAATTCGAAATTCCGGTCCGTTTCGGGCCTGCTGAATGCTTTCGAACCGAAACCTCCGGCCGAAAAAATCCGGACTATCATCAGGTAGTCCGGATTTCCGGTACGATAAATCGTTTCTATTCGACTATATACAAACTGCGAAAGAAGCGGATGTTGTCATAGTACGGTTCGTCGACGATTTCATCGAGCATCAGTCGGTTTCCACCTATGGCCGATACGGTATATTGCCATTCTGCGGAGGCTCCGTTATCATAGGCCTTTACGATCCGAAGCGTTCGGGTCTGCTTGTCGTATTGCCACGTTTGTTCGAACGGTGTATCGTCCACCGGAAAATCCGGAATGGACGGTCCGGAGAGCTCTTTTACGCACGTTCCGTCTTCGTTAAAGCGCAACATGCCCAGTCTATGTCCCGCAACGAGCACGGTCCTTTCGTGGGAAATGATATAGACCGGATTCCAGCTACTGTCGCATTCTGCCAATGTATATTCCTTCCACGCCTTATTCTGGATAAGCGCAGGAACGATTGCCGGATCGAAAGCACTGTATTGCAACAAGTGTGAATTGATTTCCATCTGCGCGTTCGTCAGATACTGATCGAACGGGTTGTTCTCTTCACTTTTATCGCAGGCCGTAATTCCCATTGCCACGATAATGAAAGCGGCCAACTTCAGAAAAATAAGTCTACTTTTCATAAGCGTAAAATTTTAATAGGTTATCATTTAAAACGAGTGTGTATAATTTCCGGCGCCGTATCCCTTGTAATCTCCGACGGTTGATTAGGTATGCCGCAATATATGGAATAAATTTCACATATCCAAACATTTCGCATTAAAAATGACATGAATTGCCGTTATTTAATCCGACAAATTATTTTCGATGCACATGTTATTAAATATTCTAAATTGTATTAGGCCGGTTTTGAAGGATCGCGCCACGATGAGTCGCAAATAATCGGATTGGCTTTTGTGGGCGGCTTCGGCATCGTTCCGGGTGCTTTTCGGTCGGCAGGTTGCGAATAAACCTGCATTTGCGCTCTGCTTGATCCGACTAAATTTGCTTCTGCGCCCGACTTTTCTTATCTTTGTACGCTAAAACGCGAAACGAAAATCATATGCAATGAAAAACATACGCAACTTCTGCATCATCGCCCACATCGACCACGGCAAGAGTACGCTGGCCGACCGGCTGCTCGAGAAGACCAACACGCTGGCGCAGCGCGAAATGCAGGCGCAGGTGCTGGACGACATGGACCTCGAGCGCGAAAAGGGCATCACCATCAAGAGCCACGCCATCCAGATGGAGTACAAAGCCCGGGACGGACAGACCTATGTATTGAATCTGATCGACACGCCGGGACACGTCGACTTCTCCTACGAGGTTTCGCGGGCCATCGCCTCCTGCGAGGGGGCGCTGCTGGTGGTCGACGCCACGCAGGGCATTCAGGCCCAGACCATCTCGAACCTCTATCTGGCGCTGGGGCACGATCTGGAGATCATCCCCGTGCTGAACAAGATCGACATGGACTCGGCCATGATCGACGAGGTGAAGGATCAGGTGATCGACCTGATCGGCTGCAAGGAGGAGGATATCCTGCTCGCGTCGGGCAAGACCGGACTGGGCGTCGAGGAGGTGCTCGAGGCGATCATCGCCCGTATTCCGGCCCCGAAGGGGGATGAGAACGGCCCCTTGCAGGCGCTGATCTTCGACTCGGTGTTCAATCCGTTCCGCGGCATCATAGCCTACTACCGTGTCTTCAACGGCACGATTCGCAAGGGCGACCACGTGAAGTTCATCAACACCGGCTCGGAGTACGACGCCGACGAGGTGGGCGTGCTGAAGCTCAAGATGCAGCCGCGGGGCGAGATCCGGGCGGGCGACGTGGGCTATATCTGTTCGGGCATCAAGACCTCGTCGGAGGTCAAGGTAGGCGATACGATCACCTCGGTCGCCGATCCGGCCCGCGAGGCGATCGCCGGCTTCGAGGAGGTGAAGCCGATGGTCTTCGCCGGCGTCTACCCCGTCGAGGCGGACCAGTACGAGGACTTGCGCGCTTCGCTTGAGAAGCTGCGGCTGAACGATGCGTCGCTCACCTTCGAACCCGAGAGCTCGCTGGCGCTGGGATTCGGTTTCCGGTGCGGATTCCTGGGGCTGCTGCACATGGAGATCATCCAGGAGCGTCTCTACCGGGAGTTCGATATGGATGTCATTACGACGGTCCCCAACGTGTCGTACCACATCACCACCACCCAGGGCGAGGAGCTGGAGGTGCACAACCCCTCGGGGCTGCCCGAAATCACGAAGGTGGCAAAGATCGAGGAGCCCTATATTCTGGCGCAGATCATCACGCGGACGGACTTTCTGGGCAACGTCATCAAGCTCTGCATCGACAAGCGCGGCGTGATGAAGAACCAGACCTTCATCACGCAGGACCGGGTGGAGATCAACTTCGAGATGCCCCTCTCGGAGATCGTCTTCGACTTCTACGACAAGCTGAAGAGCATCTCGAAGGGATACGCCTCGTTCGACTACCATCGCACGGGCTACCAACCCTCGAAGCTGGCGAAGCTCGATATCCTGCTGAACGGCGAGCCGGTCGACGCCCTCTCGTCGCTCATCTATGCCGACCACGCCTACGACTTCGGCCGCAAGATGTGCGAGAAGCTCAAGGAGCTGATCCCGCGACAGCAGTTCGACATCGCCATTCAGGCTGCCATCGGCGCCAAGATCATCGCCCGCGAGACGGTGAAGGCGGTGCGCAAGGATGTGACGGCCAAGTGCTACGGCGGCGATATCTCGCGTAAGCGCAAGCTGCTCGAAAAGCAGAAGGCCGGCAAGAAGCGCATGCGTCAGATCGGCCAGGTGCAGGTGCCGCAGTCCGCTTTCCTCGCTGTTCTGAAAATGGAGTAGACGCTTAATGAAAAAGACCATCATCGACCTCTTCGAATCGTCGGTCGGAAAGTACGGGGAGAAGGATTTCCTGCTCGAGAAGCATGCGGACCGCTGGGAGGGGACCTCTTATGCCGCCGTCCGCGAGCAGGCCCTGCGCATCGGCGCCGGACTGGCTGCGCTGGGCATCGAACCCCAGCAGACCGTGTCGATCCTCTCCGAGGGTCGCAACGCCTGGATCGTCTCCGAGCTGGGACTGCTCTATGCCGGAGCCGTCAGCGTTCCCCTCTCCGTCAAGCTGGAGGAGGAGAACGATCTGCTGTTCCGGCTGAACCACGCCGAGGTCGCGGCCGTCTTCGTGTCGGGCCCGCAGCTGCAGAAGGTGCGCAGCATCCGCGACCGGCTGCCGGCGCTGCGCCACGTGATTCTCTTCGACGAGCCGGCCGAGACGATGCCGGGCGAAATCACGCTCCGCGAGCTGGAGGAGCGGGGAGAGGCCCGACTGCGGACGCATCGCGAGGAGTTTCTGGCTATCGGGCGCGGTCTGCGGAACGACGACTACGCCACCATCACCTACACCTCGGGGACGACGGCCGATCCGAAAGGGGTCATTCTGACCCACCGCAACTACACGGCCAATGTCGAGCAGTCGCTGACTCGCGTGGATATTCCGTCGTGGTACCGCACGCTCATCATCCTGCCGCTCGACCACTGTTTCGCGCATGTCGTGGGATTCTACATCATGATCGCCTGCGGAGCGACCGTAGCGACCGTGCAGGTCGGCCGGACCCCGATGGAGACCCTGAAGAACATTCCGCTCAACATCCGCGAGGTGAAGCCCCATTTCCTGCTCTCGGTGCCGGCGCTTGCCAAGAATTTCCGCAAGGGCATCGAAAGCTCGATCCGGGCCCAGGGCCCCGCTGCGGAGCGTCTTTTCCGGTTGGCGCTGAAGACAGCCTACACCTATAATCAGGACGGGTACTCGAAGGGGCGCGGCTGGCGGTTCCTGCTCAAACCCGCCGTGGCTCTCTTCGACCGCATCCTCTTCTCGAAGGTGCGGCAGGCGTTCGGCGGCGAGCTGCGTTTCTTCATCGGCGGCGGCGCCTTGCTCGACAGCGAGCTCCAGCGCTTTTTCTATGCCGTCGGCATCCCCATGTTCCAGGGCTACGGCCTTTCGGAGGCGACTCCGGTCATCTCGACCAACTCGCCCCGGCGGCACGAGCACCGCTTCGGTTCGTCGGGCATGCTGCTGAAGCCGCTTGAACTGCGGATCCTCGACGACGAGGGGCGCGAACTGCCGACCGGCGAGCGGGGCGAGATCGTCATCTGCGGCGAGAATGTCATGGCCGGATACTGGAAGAATCCTGCCGCGACGGCCGAAACCGTGCGCGACGGATGGCTCCACACGGGCGACATGGGTTATATGACCCGCGACGGATTCCTCTACGTGCTGGGGCGCTTCAAGAGCCTGCTGATCTCGGCCGACGGCGAGAAGTACAGCCCCGAAGGGATGGAGGAGGCCATCGTGTGCTCGGAGCTCATCGACCAGATCGTGATCTACAACAACCAGAGCCCCTATACCTCGGCCATTGTGGTTCCCAACCGCGAGGCTCTCGGGCGGTATTGTCCCGACGGGGCCGACCAGACGGCTCTGGCGCAGTTCGCCCGCGCCGTCCAGCAGGAGATCGACGGTTGCCGCTCTTCGCGGGGCGGCGAGTTTCCCGACCGCTGGGTGCCCTCGGCCATCGCGCTGGTCGACGAGCCGTTCTCCGAGCAGAACGGTCTGGTGAACAGCACGATGAAAATCGTAAGGTCGAAGGTCGAGGAGCATTTCCGCGACCGGCTCGACTACCTCTATACCCCCGAAGGCAAGAAGCCCGACAACGAGCGGAACATCGCCTCGTTGCAGGCGTTACGCCGGGGATAGCCGAAACGGTCCGTTTTCCGGCGCGAAAACACCGCTTTTGGAATAAAAGTGTAAAAAATGACCTCCGCAGAGCGACGATTTCAAAAATAATTTCTATATTTGCATCTGCAAATGCGGGAGTAGCTCAGTGGTAGAGCATCAGCTTCCCAAGCTGAGGGTCGCGGGTTCGACCCCCGTTTCCCGCTCACTGGCGACCGGGGAGTTTCCGGAAAAGGAAACTCCCCGGTCGTATTCGGAGGGGCCGCATCCCGTTTCGGCCCTCTCCTTTAGGCGGAATAATCGAAAACAGACATATATGAATATCTCTTACAACTGGCTCAAACAGTATGCCGACACCGATCTGTCGGCCGAGCAGATCGCCACCGTGCTGACCGACATCGGTCTGGAGGTCGAGGGCTTCGAAAAGATCGAGACCGTGAAGGGCGGTCTGAAGGGGGTTGTCGTGGGCGAGGTGCTCACCTGCGAGGAGCATCCCGATTCGGATCACCTCCACATCACCACCGTCGACGTGGGCGGCGAGGCTCCCCTGCAGATCGTCTGCGGCGCGGCCAACTGCCGCAAGGGACTCAAGGTGCTCTGCGCTACGGTGGGCGCCGTGCTCTATCCCGACGGCGGCGACGAGGAGTTCAAGATCAAGCGTTCGAAGATCCGCGGCGTGGAGTCGCTGGGCATGCTCTGTGCCGAGGACGAGTTGGGCATCGGTTCGGGCCACGAGGGAATCATGGAGCTGCCGGCGGATGCCGTGGTCGGCACGACCGCCAAAGAGTATCTGCATATCGAGGACGACTACCTGATCGGCATCGGCCTGACTCCCAACCGGATCGATGCCGCGTCGCATATCGGCGTGGCCCGCGATCTGGTGGCTTATCTGAAGAGCCGGGGCGAACGGGCCGAACTGAAATGGCCGTCGGTCGAGGGCTTCTCGGTGGACAATCGCGACCTGGAGGTGAAGGTGCGCGTGGAGAACAGCGAAGCGGCACCCCGCTATGCCGGCGTGACGGTGAAGGGGTGCAAGATAGGCCCCTCGCCCGAGTGGATGCAGAACTACCTGCGTGCAGCGGGTATCAATCCCAAGAACAATCTGGTGGACATCACCAACTTCGTCCTCTTCGAACTCGGCCAGCCGCTGCATGCTTTCGACCTTGCGAAGATCGAAGGACGCGAGATCGTGGTCCGCACCTGCGAGGAGGGGACTCCGTTCGTGACCCTGGACGGCGTGGAGCGCAAGCTCTCCGCCCGGGACCTGATGATCTGCTCGGCCGAGCGCCCCATGTGCATCGCCGGCGTCTTCGGCGGGCTGGATTCGGGAATCGGCGACACGACGACCGATGTCTTTATCGAGAGCGCCTATTTCAACCCCGTATGGGTCCGCAAGACTGCCAAGCGCTTCGGACTGAATACCGATTCTTCGTTCCGCTTCGAACGCGGCATCGACCCCAACATGCAGGTGTATGCCCTGAAGCGTGCCGCCCTGCTCTTCCGGGAGCTGGCCGGCGGTGAGATCGCAAGCGAGATCGTCGATCTGAACCCCTCGCCGGTCGAGGATTTCCGTTTCGATATCGACATCGACCGGGTGAACCGCCTCATCGGCAAGGAGATTCCCGTTCAGACCGTGCGGACGATTCTCGGGGCGCTGGAGGTGAAGATCGAAAAGGAGGAGGGAACCTGCTGGAGCGTCGCCGTGCCCCCCTATCGCGTCGACGTGCAGCGCGAGGCCGATCTGGTGGAGGATATCCTGCGCATCTACGGCTACAACAACGTCGAGATTCCCGCCGCCGTCCACTCTACCCTCTCCTATGCGCCGAAACCCGACAAACCCAAGCTCATCAATCTGGCTTCGGATTTCCTGTCGGCCAACGGCTTCACGGAGATCATGTCGAACTCCCTGACCCGGGGAAGCTACTACGAGGGTCTCGCCTCGTACCCGGCCGATCGCTGCGTGCGCATCATGAATCCGTTGAGCGCCGATCTGAACGTGCTGCGTCAGACCCTGCTGTTCAACATGCTGGAAGCGGTCCAGCTGAATGTGAACCACCGCAACGGCGACCTGAAGCTCTACGAATTCGGCAACTGCTATTTCTACGACGAGGCGGCCTGCGGACGCGAAGGGGCCGATCACCTCTCGCCCTACTCCGAGAGCTATCGGCTGGCGATGGCCGTGACCGGTATGGACGAACCGCAGTCGTGGAACACGAAGCCCCGCGAGGCCTCGTTCTTTACCCTGCGTGCCGTGGCCGAGAAGCTGCTGCACCGGTTCGGTCTCGACTCCTATGCCTTGAAGGGCGAGACGCTGGAGTGCGAACTCTTCGGCGAGGCGCTGGCCCTGCTGCTCAACGGCAAGGAGCTGCTGAGGATCGGCGTGGTGGCCCCCTCTCTGCGCAAGCGTTTCGATCTGAAGCAGGAGGTGTATTTCCTGGAGATGAATTTCGATCTGCTGGCCAAGTCGACCAAGAAGGTGAAGATCGCGGTCGAGGAGCTGTCGAAATTCCCCGAGGTGAAGCGCGACCTGGCATTGCTGGTCGACCGTCAGGTGACCTTCGCTGCGCTGCGCGAGGTGGCGTTCGCCGCCGAAAAGAAACTGCTGAAGAGCGTTTCGCTCTTCGACGTCTACGAGGGCGAGAAGCTCCCCGAGGGCAAGAAGTCCTATGCCTTGAGCTTCGTGCTGGAGGACAAGAGCCGCACGCTGGACGACAAGAGCATCGAGAAGGCGATGGCCAATCTGACCCGTCAGTTCGAGCAGCGGTGCGGTGCGCAGGTGCGCGGCTGATGTGTCTGTCGAACGAGTCGAAGCGGGCTGCCTGGGCAGCCCGCTTCTTTCATTCCATTTCGTCTATGGAGTCGATGCCTGCCCGCGTCATGGCGATGCGGAACCGCTTGTAGACGATCCGCTCGTCGTAGCGGTATTGCAGGACGACGTTCAGGAAGTATACCTTGTCGCAGACGACCGCTTCGGGCCGGTCGTTCGGGCCGAGCGTGTAGAGCGTGACCTGCGGATCGTCCATCTTGCGGATGAAGTTGCTGACGTGCAGACGGATGATGTCGTTGATGCCGTCCGTGGCGTAGACGCTGTGGCGGTCCAGTTTGCTGCGGTCGATATGGACGGACTTGCGGTAGAGGATGATCTTCTCGTCGGAAATCCGGTTCTCGGCCTGCAGCAGCGGCGACCGGCTGCGGAGGCTCATCACCTGAGGCGGCACCTTCTGCTCGGAGAGAAAATCCACCCCCTCCTTGATCCAGCCGATCGGCTGCTCCTTGATCCGCATGGTCGCCTTGTTGTCGAAATAGCTGCTGCCGATGCGGTGGGCGAAATAGTAGCGCATGAGATCCTTGATGCGGTCCTTGAGCATGTAGCTTACTACGAGCGCGATGAAAAGCGGGGTCGTGAAGTTGCCGAAACGCTGCTGGAACGAGAAGCTGACTACCGTGGCGAAGATCATCGACAGGCCAGCGGCGATGCTGTAGTAGAGCTGTTCGACGACCACCCCGTCGCGTTTCTTGGGAGCCTTGAGAAACAGCGCGCTTTCGACGTATTTCTTCAGGACGCCCGAGCGGAAAACTAGGGCGCGGTTGCGGCGCGGATCGTCGTCCCGCAGGATTTCGTAGCCCATGCGGGTGCCGTACCTCTCTCCCTTGCGGATCGTGGCGGCCAGTTCGCGGACGATTCCCGGGCGGCGCTCTTGCTGCGCTTCGAGATGGCGGAGCAGTGCCAGCGTGTGGCGGGCGATGATATCGCAGAGGAACTCGTCCACGAAGCGGTAGCAGTTGCGCGTCTCCTCCGGAATGTCCGGAGTCTCGAGGAGCGTGTGGAGCCGGTGGAATTCGCCGGTGATCCGTGCGATGCTCCGCATGTAGGAACGGCACAGCGCGGTCGTTTCCGCTCCGCGCCGGTTGCGGCGGATGCAGTTGATCTCGTCGCGCAGAGCGCTCTTGACAATCGCCGCGAACATCTTGATCCGGTATTCGTATTCGGCCGTCGTCTCCCGCGAAGGGGAGGCGGCCAGCGCCGTGAAGGCGGCTTCGAGGCGACGCAGCGGCAGAGCCTCGCCGGCGGCGATTTCGTGCAGGGCGAATTTCGGCGTGATGAGACGGACGTTCGACTTCACGTCGCTGTAGAATTTCGACTTGGGATAGGTCGAGGGGTTGATGTCGAGACTGTTGGGAAGGAAGATCCACATGTAGACCGAAAAGTCGCCGCTCCGCTGCCGGGGCCGTGTCCGAAACCCCATCTTGAACTCGATGGAGAAGCGGTCGTGTATTTTAGTCAGAATGTCGATCATCTTCGGAGCTTTGCCTCGCGGTCGGACGCTCCTGTTCTCGATCAAGTTCGGTGCCACGCTGCGGGGGGATTGTCTGTGTTCTCGAAGCCTGACAGATGGGCGTGTGCCGAAATTAAGAATTTCGGCACACGCCCATCTGCTGAAGGGAGGGGGTTACTCCCAGAAGTCGTGAAAGTGGTGCACGGGTCCGTGGCCGTGGCCGATTTCGTAGTCGGCCCCTTTCCGGATCGCCGTGTCGATATATGTCTTGGCGCGGCTTACGGCGTCGTCCAGCTCCAGCCCGCGGGCCAGAAAAGCCGCGACGGCCGACGAGAGCGTGCAGCCCGTACCGTGGGTATTTCGCGTTTGCAGCCGCTTCGAGCGCAGGAGCAGCGTACTTTTCTTCTCGGCGTTGTAGAAGACGTCGACCAGTTCTTCATCCTCGAGGTGGCCCGCCTTCAGCAGGACGGAGACCGTGCCGCCGCACGAGAGCGCTTCGGCCAGCTCGGGCAGCTCCTCCTGTCGGTCGATCTTGTGGCCGAGCAGGATCTCGGCTTCGGGAATGTTGGGGGTGATGACCCGCACGCGGGGGATCAGCTCCGTCCGAAGGGTCTCCACGGCCTCGTCCTGCAGCAGCTTGTCGCCCGAGGTGGCGACCATGACGGGATCGAGCACCACGTTGCGGATGGCGTAGCGCTCCAGCGTGTCGCGCACGGCCCGGATCAATTCCGAGGAGTGGAGCATTCCGATCTTCACGGCGTCGGCGCCGATGTCGTCCAGTACGGAGCGCATCTGCCCCGTGACGAACTCGACCGGGACGGGGTGAACCCCCGTGACGCCGACCGTATTCTCGTCGACCACCGCCACGATGGCCGACATGCCGTAGCATCCGCAGGCCGAGAAGGTCTTCAGGTCGGCCTGTATGCCGGCTCCGCCGCTGGGGTCGCTGCCGGCTATGGTAAGAGCTCTCTTGTAGTGTTTCATGTCGTATGTCGGGTTAGATTTTCCATTGCTCCATCTCCCAGGCGCTCTGCCAGAACATCCACTCCATCCTGGTGCAGAGCACGAAGACGGAGGTCATGCGCTCGCGGACGGCCGGCGAAGCCTCCGCGGCCAACTCGTCGCAGATCTCCACCGCGCGGCGGCACGCTGAGGCAAAGGCCTCGTCGCCGTAGGCCTCGATCCACGCCCGGTAGGGATTCCTGTCGAGCCCGCCCCGGGCGCTGCGGAGGATCGTCTCGCCCACCCGTTGGTAGACCCAGAAACAGGGCAGCACCGATGCCGCCGCCACCTCCACCTCGCTGAACATCCGAGCGTCGAGCACCGAGGTGTAGAGCAGGCAGGTGGGCGACATCTCGTCGTCCGAGGGGTCGTCGCCCTTCAGAAAGGACTGGTGCATGGCCGCCTCCATCGCTACGCCGTCGGAGGCGAAGGTCGTGAAGTCGGTCTGCTGGGCCCGACGCGGCAGCCGGGCCGCCAGCATCAGCAGGCGGCGGGCGTAGCGCCGTATGTAGAGTACGTCCTGACGCAGGTAGAACCGGAACCGCTCGGGATCGAGCGTGCCGTCGGCCAGCCCCTTGACGAAGGGGAGCTCCAGAATCTTTTCATAGATGGGCTCGGCGGCCTTCCAGGCCTCGCCGCTCCATTTGATAGCCTCCATCGGTTACTTGTGATCGGGTTTGTATCCGCATACCGCTACGTAGTCCCCGCGGTCGAAGCCCGGCTGCGGCTCTTCGGCCGCCGTGTCGGAGCAGAGCGGATGGCGCGTCAGGGTCTGTGCTGACTCCAGCCGTTCGAAGCCCGCGGCGGTGAGCAGTTCGATCTTCTCGGCCGTCGTGCGCCAGTTGGCTACCTCTACGAACTCCATCGGATAGGGGTTGGGCGGGTAGCAGCCCGCGAGCAGCGGATGATCCCACGTGCCGACGGCTTTCGCCAGGTTGTAGAGCAGTCCGTAGGAACTCTCTTTCGGCACGTCGATCACGACGATCCGCCCGCCCGGCCGCAGGGCCGCGTAGGCCTTTTCGAACACCGATTTCAGATCGGTGATATAGCTCGGCGTGCCGTTGAGCAGGATGGTGTCGTAGCGCTCCGTGCCGAAATCGTAGTTCTCGGCCGTGGTGACGGAGACCGTCATGCCGCGCTTGCGGGCGATCTCGGCCATCCCTGCGGAGGGCTCCAGCCCCTCGCGGACCTCGATGCCGAAGTCCTCCTTGAGTATCTTTTCGAATAGTCCGCTGCCGCACCCGACAGAAAATACCCGGCCGGCGTCGCGCAGACAGTGTGCCGCCAGTTTTACCTCCGACAGAAGTACGTTCGGGTTCTCCAGAAACCAGGCGTCGTATTTCGCGGCGTATTGATCGAATCCTTTTCCCATTTGTTTTCTATTTTTTTTGTGTTTATAAATCTATCGTTCGGCTCTCCATCGTGAGCAGGTCGATGGTAAAGAGCCGGTTTCGCAAGACGTTGCCGATGCCGGTAACGATCTTGAGCACCTCCGAGGCCTCCAGACAGCCGATGAACCCCGGTGTGGTTCCCAATACCCCCTGCACCTTCGGCCGCACGGCCGAAAGCTCCTCCCGCTCCGGAAAGAGATCGCGGTAGCGCATTCCGCCCCGGTAGCCGAATACCGACACCTGGCCGTGGAACTCGCCTATCGATCCGTAGACGTAGGGTTTGCCCTGCCGGTGGCATACTTCGTCGATCAGATAGCGGGTCGCGAAGTTGTCGCAGCCGTCCACCACCAGATCGTAGGGGGCGACCAGCCGTCCGGCGTTCTCCGGGGTCAGCCGCTCCGCCCAGGCGTCGATGCGCGTGTGCGGCGAGAGGGCCTGCAACCTCCTGCGGGCGCAGAGCGCCTTGCACTCCCCCACCTCCGCCTCGGTGTAGAGCACCTGCCGCTGGAGGTTCGAGAGCGATACGCGGTCGTCGTCGACCAGCCCGATGCGGCCGATGCCGGCCGCCGTGAGGTAGAGCGATACGGCCGAGCCCAGTCCGCCGACCCCGACGACGAGCACCGAAGCCTCGTCCAGCCGGCGCTGGCCCTCCTCGCCCACCTCGGGGAGCATGATCTGACGGGCGTAGCGCTCCGTCAGTCGAAGATCCGGTCCCAGTCCTTCCATACCGTTTCGTAACCGATGGCGTGAATATCCCGTTCCACCTCGCGGGGTGACCGCTCGTCGCTGACGCTGAACTGCTCCAGCGCCTGCGGGTGGGTGCGGTAGCCGCCCGGATCGGTTTTCGATCCGGCGCTCATCGAGGTGATGCCCAGCGTAGCCATGTTGTTGCGGAATGCCGCCGACTCGCGCGTCGATACGGAGATATCGACATCGTGGTCGAAGATGCGGTAGGCGAAGATCAGCTGCGCCAGTTCGCGGTCGCTCATGACGACATTGGGCTGGAAATGGCCCTCGGAGGGGCGCATGCGGGGGAAATTGACGCTGTAGCGGGTCTGCCAGTAGTGCTTGCGCAGGTATTTCAGGTGCAGGGCCATCATCGTCACGTCGGTGCGCCACTCCTCCAGGCCGATCAGCACTCCCATGCCGATCTTGTGCACGCCGGCCTGCCCCATGCGGTCGAAGCCGTCGACGCGCCAGTCGAATTTCGACTTCATGCCGCGCGGGTGGTAGACGTTGTAGCGGGCGCGGTTGTAGGTCTCCTGAAAGCAGACCACGCCGTTCAGGCCCGAGCGGGTCAGGCGGGCGTAATCCCCGGTGCTCAGGGGCATCACCTCGATCGACAGATTCGAGAAATAGGGTCGTGCCAGCCGCAACGCATTTTCGATGTAGTCCACCCCGGCGTCGCGCGGATTCTCGCCCGTCACGATCAGCAGGTTCTCGAACGGACCCAACTCGCGGATGGCCTCGCATTCGGCCACGATCTCGTCATCCTTCAGGATGACGCGGGCGATGGGGTTGTCGTGCTGGAACCCGCAGTAGACGCAGTGGTTCGTGCAGGAGTTGGTGATGTAGAGCGGTACGTACATCGAGATCGTCTTGCCGAACCGCTCCTGTGTGTAACGGCGGCTCAACCGGGCCATCTGCTCCAGGTAGGGGGCTGCGGCCGGCGATACGAGCGCCATGAAGTCGTCCGGCGTCAGGCGCTCCTTCGCGAGGGCGCGCTCCACGTCGGCGGAGGTCTTGTCCATGATCTTGCGGGTGGTCTCCTCCCAGTCGTATTTCGCTAACTCTTCAGAAAACATCTTCGGCATGCTTTAATCGTCCAGAAACGAGGTGAGCGGCGAGCTGGCTTCGGCCGCGGCCGAAGCGGCTACGGCTCCCAGTCCGGCCTCGTAGGCCTCGCGGCCGGCCACGACCGCGTCGCGGAAGGCACGGGCCATGCGCACCGGGGCGCCGGCTACGGCGATGGCCGTATTGACCAGTACGGCGTCGGCGCCCAGCTCCATGGCGGCTGCGGCGTGCGACGGCGCTCCGATGCCGGCATCGACCACTACGGGGACATTGCTCTGCTCGATGATGATCCGCAGGAAATCGATTGTCAGCAGCCCCTTGTTCGTGCCGATGGGTGCACCCAGCGGCATGACGGCCGCCGTACCGGCATCCTCGAGCCGTTTGCAGAGCACGGGGTCGGCCTGAATGTAGGGAAGCACGACGAATCCCATGCCGGCCAGCTTTTCGGTGGCCTTGAGCGTCTCCACCGGATCGGGCAGCAGGTAGGTGGGATCGGGATGGATCTCCAGTTTGATGAAGTTCGTTGCGAAGGCCTCGCGGGCCAGCTGGGCGGCCAGCACGGCCTCCTCGGCGTTGCGGACGCCCGAGGTGTTGGGCAGGAGCTGCACCCCCTTGCGCAGCACGTGGCGCAGCATGTCGTCCTCGCGGTTCTGCATGTCGATACGCTTCATAGCCACGGTTACCATCTCCGATTCCGAGGCGGCCAGCGCCTCGGCCATCCGTTCGTTCGAACTGAACTTGCCCGTGCCGACGAAGAGACGCGACGCGAACTCGCGTCCTCCGATCATTAGATTTGCCATAGTTTTTCCGTATTTGAATCTTGTTTTATCCGTTCGATGATCTCCCGCGTCTCGCACTGCATGTCGGCGGCCCGGAGCAACGTGCCTGAAAGGGCTATGCCGTGCACGCCGCAGGCCATGACAGACTCGACATCGCTCTTTTCGATCCCGCCGATGGCGACCACCGGGATGGCGATTCCCCGCTCGCGGCACTGCGCCATGATGCGGCGGTAACCCTCCAGCCCCAGCACGGGGCTCAGGTTCTTCTTGGTGAGCGTGAAGCGGAAAGGGCCCAGACCGATGTAGTCGACTCCGCAGGCGGCCAGCCGTTCGATGTCGGCGAAGGTGTTGGCCGTGCCGCCGATGATGCGGCCGGGACCCAGTATCCCGCGGGCCCGGTCGGGAGCCATGTCGTTGCGGCCCAGATGCACGCCGTCGGCACCGGTCTTTTCCACCAGTTCTACGTGGTCGTCCAGAATGAGCCGGGCGCCGTATGCGGAGCAGCGTGTCCGCAGGGCGAGAGCGACGCGTTCGATCTCCTCCACCGCGGCATCCTTCATGCGGAGCTGAATCCAGCGGCAGCCGCCGCGCAGAGCCTCCTCGGCTCCCTGGAGTTCGTCGTACCGTTCGGTACGGTGCGTTATGAATTGCAACATGTTATCTCTTTCAGGTTTCGTTCGATCGTTCGCAGGGAGCCGTCGCCCCAGATGTATCCCAGAAAGGCCGCTCCGCCGAACCCCAGGTCGGAGAGTTCGGGAATCCGTGCGGGCGTGACGCCACCCAGCGCTACGACGCGCGGGCCGATGGTCCCCTCGACCGCGGCCTGCCGCAGGGTGGCGGCGGTGAAGGCGGCGCGGTAACCCGCCTTCGAAAGGCTGTCGTAAATCGGGCTTAAAAAGAGGTAGTCCTCTGTCCGGCAACACTGCAGCTCCTCCAGAGAGTGGCACGAACGGCTGACCGTTCCCCGGAAATCGGCGGGCGGCTGCGGGTTGCGCCCGTTCAGATGCACGCCTCCCAATCCGTACTCCGCAGCCAGTTCATGACGGTCGTGGAGCGTAAGCCGGTCGTAGAGCCGGCCGGGGAGCCGTTCGATGAAGGCACGCATCTGTTCCTCCGTCGCAGCCGATTTGCGGAGGTGGACCCGCGCGAATCCGCCGTCGAGCAGCAGTGCGACGGCTTCGGCCTCCGACGGCAGGAACGCCTCGCGGGTGATGGCGATATACCGCATGGTCAGCCTCCGCAGACGGCGCGGATGACGGTTACGGAGCACTGATCCTGCAAAAGGGTGCTCTCCCACTCGGTTTTGGGGACCACTTTGTTGTCGAGCGCCACGGCGATGCCCTGCGCAGGCAGCTGCTGTTGGCGCAGCAGCTCGGCGAGCGTGACGGGTGCTTCGACCTCTATCGCTTGGCGATTCATGAAAATCTTCATCTTGAAATCCGTATTTAGGAAAGAGTGTTGCCCGGTCGGGCCCATACGAACCGAAGAAAGTCCCTTCGCCGGCATTATCCGTCAGGTTCACAGGGTATGATCTCAGCCGTCCGACCCGAAGTCGCGAGGCACCCCTCTTTCGTTTGCGCAAATATACGAAGAGTATTTCGAATATTCAAGAGAAAAGTTGCAAAACCGTCGCTACGGCTTGATCCTGAGCGGCTGGATGATGACTCTCGGGTCGCCGTTGCCGTCGCAGCCGGATGTTACCCGGATGGCACGCACCGGGCGGTCGGGATGCAGGCGGCAGGCTCCGGCCGTCAGCTCCCCCGCCGGCAGAAAGGTCTCTCCGTCGTAGGATATTTCGACCGTTCCGGAGTTCAGAATGGCCTTCGGCAGGTGGAAAAAACCGGTCTGGAGATGAATCTCGCGGCAGCGCACCGGTTGCTCGAAGGTGAACAGCATCCAGTCGCCCCGCCGGCAGGTGCGGGTGGTCCAGGCAGCTCCCCGGTACTGCTCCAGCCGTTCGAAGGGGGCCCGGGTGCTCCCGCTGAAGGAGCTGCTGAAGCGGACGGCGGGCGTAATGGTGCGGTAGTAGGCCGGGACGGCGACCCACGGACTGCGGCCCGTGCCGCGCCGGGTGCGGAACCGGTAGCGCTCCGGGGAGGTCGTGTAGACCGGTCCGGTGCAGCGGAACTCTTCGCCCGAAGGCTCTTCGACGCAGAAGACCTCCTCGTCGGCCGGAGCCTGGACCGTCAGCCGTCCGTCGGCGTAGGATACGGCCGGAGGAAAGAGGCGGTACCCCACCTTCATGGCATTCAGCCGGTCGAAGTGGCTGTCGTAGAGCCGCTTTTTGAATGCGGGCCACTCCTTGGGTCCGGAGTGCCAGCAGAGCTCGGCCAGCGAGCAGATGCGCGGAAAGAGCATGAAATCGATGTAGTCGGTCGTCTCGGGTTCGTGCGAGACGTAGAGTTCGCTCCAGAAGGCCCCCTCGAATCCGAGGACGTGCGACTGCTCGGCGGGGGTGAAGCCCTGCTTCGAGAGGTCGAAGCCGTAGGGTTTCCCGGCATCGAAGATGGCTGCCCAGTTGTGGCCCTCCTCTTCGGCGGACTGCCGCATGTCGAAATAGAAATATTGCCCCGGCATGACGACGGTCGGATAGCCCTGTGCGGCAGCCTGCCGGCAGGCCTTGACGCTCTCCCACCCGTAGACCGCGCAGTCGCGGGTGAAGGTGCCGTCGGCGACGGTCTCGTTCCACACCGCGGGCCGCTTTCCGCGGCGCACGAGCATCTCCGCGAGCCGGTTCGTGAAGTAGTCCTGAAGCCGGGCGGTCGAGCCCATCCTCCGCTCCCGCATCAGGGCGCGGCAGTCGGGGCAGCGCTCCCATTGCGAGCGGTCCACCTCGTCGCCGCCGATATGGATGAGCTCCGAGGGGAAGAGCCGGCAGATCTCGTCCAGAATATCCTCCAAAAGTGCGTAGTTCTCCTCGCGGGCCACGCACCAAGCCGAACGGGTGTCGTAACCGCCGGTCGGGGTCGTGTCGGGTGTGTAGCGGCAGAGAATCTCGGGATGGATGCGGGCGACGGTGCGGCTGTGTCCGGGCAGGTCGATCTCGGGAATGATCTCGATGTTGCGGCGGGCGGCATAGCGGATGATTTCGCGCATCTCGGCCTGGGTGTAGTAGCCGCCGTATTTCTCGCCCCACTTGCCGTAGACGGGTGCCACCGGCGAGTCGCCGCCGCGGAATCCGCCGATGGCGGCCAGCTCGGGGTGTGAGAGGATCTCGATGCGCCACCCTTCGTCGTCGGCCAGGTGCAGGTGGAGCTTGTTGATCTTGTGATAAGCCAGCAGGTCGATCATCCGCTTCAGCCGTTCGCCCTCCATCCAGGTGCGGGCCACGTCGAGGTGCATGCCGCGGTAGGCGTATGCGGGAGCGTCGGCGATGGTCCGGCAGTCGAGTTCGACGGGTAGCGGACAGCGGCCCGCATAGACTTCGGCGGGCAGCAGCTGGAGCAGGCTCTGTACGGCATAGAATGCGCCGCCGCCGGTGCCGCCCGCGAGCTCGATGCGCTCTTCGCGGATCGTCAGCCGGTAACCTTCGGCGGGGAGCGTGTCGTCGAGGCTCAAGGCGATGCAGCGGCGTGTGGGCGACACGTTCCGTCCGCTCGTCAGCGGGAGGTATTGCAACAGGTAGCCGGCCAGCGGCGCCAGTTCGTCGGCATAGGACAATACGGTCGTATCGTCGAGGACGAAGCGGCCCGGCGCCGGCGTGTCGCTGCGGGGCGTGGGGATGATTTGGGCGTCGAGGCTCCCGAACGGGAGCAGCATCAGCAGGCAGAGAAGAACGAGGCGCATGGAACCGAAGGTTTTTATCTCTCCAAAGATAGGGATTTTCTCCGAAATTGCCTATCTTTGCCCTATAAATAATATCGGATACTATGGAAAAGGACCAACGCCTGGCGGCGACCGAACGCCTGCTGGAGGTGATGAACACCCTGCGCGAGAAGTGCCCCTGGGACCGGGAGCAGACTTTCGATTCGCTGCGAAACAATACCATCGAGGAGACCTATGAGCTGACAGATGCCATTCTGGACCACAATCTGGAGGGGATCAAGGAGGAGATCGGCGACCTGCTGCTGCATGTCGTATTCTATGCCAAGTTGGGCGAGGAGGCCGGGGCTTTCGACTATACGTCGACGGTCAATGCCTTGTGCGACAAGCTGATCTATCGCCATCCGCATGTCTACGGCGATATCCATGCCGACACGCCCGACGCCGTAAAGGAGAATTGGGAAGCGCTGAAGCTGCGCAAGAAGAACCGCAAGAGCGGTACGCTGGGCGGCGTGCCCCGCTCGCTGCCCGCCATGGTGAAGGCCTTCCGCGTGGGCGAGAAGGCGGCCGCCACGGGCTTCGACTGGGAGAAGCGCGAGGATGTATGGGCGAAGGTGAAGGAGGAGATCGCGGAGGTGGACGCCGAGATGCTGGCCGGGGACAAGGAGCGGCTGGAGGGCGAATTCGGCGACCTCTTCTTCTCGCTGATAAATGCCTGCCGTCTCTACGGAGTCGATCCCGAGGCGGCGCTGGAGCGCACGAACAAGAAGTTCATCCGCCGGTTCGGCTCGATGGAGGAGCGGGCAGCGGCCGAAGGACACACGCTGCACGAGCTCTCGTCCGCGCGGATGGAGGAGCTGTGGGAGCAGGCGAAAACGGAGGAAAAATAGAGCTATATGGCACTGGTTAAAAAGGTGCGGGGACACGAACCCCGCGTAGGCGAAGGGACTTTTCTGGCCGAAACGGCCGTGCTGATCGGCGACGTGACCGTCGGTCGCGACAGCTCGATCTGGTACGGCGTGGTGTTGCGCGGCGATGTGAACACGATCACGATCGGCGATCGGACCAATATTCAGGACGGGACGGTGATACACACCCTCTACGACGGTTCGAAGCATCCGTCGCAGACCCATATCGGCAACGACGTGTCGGTGGGCCACAACGCCACGATCCACGGTGCCGTGATCGAGGACAACTGCCTGATCGGCATGGGTGCCACGATTCTGGACAACGCCGTCGTGGCCTCGGGGTGTATCATCGCGGCCAACGCGCTGGTACTCTCGGGGACGAAGCTGGAGCCCAATTCGGTCTATGCCGGCGTACCGGCTCGCAAGGTGAAGGAGGTGACCCCCGAACAGCGCGACGAGATCATCGGACGCATCGCCCGCGACTATCGGATGTACGCCTCGTGGTATGAAGAGGAGTAGCGGCCGGGCGGCCATGTTTCGCAGGACGGGATATGCGCCGTGGGCGGTGAACCTGCTGGTGGCGCTGGCTATCAGCCTGGTGGTGAATTTCTCCTACATGCTGTTGCTGCTGGTGGACGACCGGCCGAACGATCTCCCGTCGCGGGAGCGGATGATGTCGCCGAGCCCCGAGTGCCGGACCCTGCGGGCCGGTGTCGTGGCTATCCACCCCGACGGGTACGGCTATCTGCTCGCGGACGGGGACAGCATCTACGTGTCGCCCCACCGGATCAAGCGTTACGGGTTGAAGAGGGGCGACCGCGTGCGGGCGCACGTCCGCCCCGGCCGGGACGGCGGGCACGACAACCTGCACCACGTGCTGGCGCTCAACGGCGAGGCGTTCGACAGGGCCCGGATCTTCCAACAACCCTCGCACGCCGTCGATTTTGGCATACAGTTGCTCTACTACCTGCTGCTGTCGTTCGTCTTCGTCACCCTGCTGACGGCGGGCGGCGAGCGGAAGGAGTATCGGGCCTCCTTCTACGCCCGCCGCGTGGGATGGTGTCTGGCCGTGGCGCTGCCGCTCTATCTGGTCGTGCCGGTCGTGCACTGGCCGTCGGGCAAAATTATGCTCAACTTCATGAGCGGGCGTCTGTTCGACTATATAGTCGTCCTGCGCCACACCTTCACCCTCATCGTTTCGCTGCTCTACGGCTATCTGTTCGGCCTGCTGAGGAGAAGTCAGCGGATGGCGCTCGAAAACGAGCGGCTTCAGAACGAGAACCTCACCTCGCGTTACAACATGCTGGTCAGCCAGATCAACCCCCACTTCTTCTTCAATTCGCTCAACTCGCTCTCGATGCTGGTCCGCGAGGCGCAGAACGACCGGGCGCTGGTCTATATCGACCAGCTCTCCTACGCCTTCCGCTACATCATTCAGAACGGTCAGAACATGCTCGTGAGGCTGGACGAGGAGGCCCGCTTCGCCGAGGCCTACAGCTACCTCTTCAAGATACGCTATACCGACAAGCTCTTTTTCGACATCCGGATCGACGCGGAGTACCGCGACTGGCTGCTGCCGGCGCTCTCGCTGCAACCGCTGATGGGCAATGCGGTCAAGCACAACGCTATCACCCGGTCGCAGCCGTTCCACGTGCGGATCAGTACCGAAAAGGGGTGTCTGATCGTCTCCAACCCGAAGATTCCGAAGCTCGATCCCGAGCCCGGCACCGGCATCGGACTGGAGAATCTGCGCAATCGCTGGGAGCTGATAACCGGTTGCCGGATCGAGGTCGTTTCGACCGATGAACTCTTCGAGGTGCGCCTGCCCCTCCAAAAACCCGATGCGAAATGATGCGGCTGGTGATCGTGGAGGACGAGACCGCGGCTGCGGTCAACCTGCAGGCCATTCTGCGCAAACTGGCGCCCGAGGCGGCGGTGGAGGCCGTGCTGGAGAGCGTGCAGGAGGGCGTCGACTGGTTCGGCAGCCATCCGATGCCCGATCTCGTCTTCATGGATATCCATCTGGCCGACGGGGATTCGTTCCGGATCTTCGAGCGGGTCGAGGTGACCGCCCCCGTGATCTTCACGACGGCCTACGACCGCTATGCGCTCGAAGCCTTTCGGGTGAACAGCATTGACTACCTGCTCAAGCCCATCAGCGAGGCCGATGTGGAGCGGGCGCTGAACAAGCTGCGGCGCCTCACGGGCTTCGAGCGGAAAGATTACGGCGACCGGGTCCGCACGCTGGCTGCCGAGCGGCGCTCGGCCGTGCAGGAGCAGCAGGCCTTTCTGGTGCACGTGCGCGACAAGATCATTCCGCTCAAACGGGAGGAGATAGCCTATTGCTATACCCGCGACGAGCGCGTCACGGCCTGCGACATGCAGGGGCGCAGCTACCAGCTCGACAAGACGCTGGAGACCTTGCAGACCCTCTTGCCCGAGGCCGATTTCTTCCGGGCCAACCGTCAGTTCATCGTCTCGCGCCGGGCCGTGTCCGAAATTTCGGTCTGGTTCGGCAGCCGCCTCACCCTGTCGCTGACGGTCTCCCTCCCCGAGCGGATCGTCATCCCGAAGGCCCGTGTTCCCGAATTCAAGCGCTGGCTGACGGCGGTTCACCCCGCGGATTAGTCGGTTCACCCCCGAAATGGGCCGTTTGCCCCGAAAAGAGATTGCCCGATTCGAAGTCGGGCTTTATCTTTGCACTACCGAACTGAAAAATTTTTAAGATTATGAAAGGTTACAAAATGGTATGTCTTATGGCCTGCATGGTACTGGCCGGAGCAACGGTGTCGGCGCAGAATTGCGGAATGCAGGGTCGCAGGGAGGGCAAGTGCCCCACTCCGACCGAGATGGCGGAGAAGCGCACGGCGCGCATGACCGAAGCGTTGTCGCTGACGCCCGAGCAGCTGGAGCAGGTGAAGCAGTTCAATGCCGAGCATGCGAAGCGCATGGAGGCTCGCAGAGCCGAGATGAAGGCCGAGCAGGAGCAGCTGCGTACGATTCTGACCCCCGAGCAGTACGCCAAGTGGGAGGAGATGTCGAAGGTGGGGGCCCATCGTCGCCGCGGCATGAAGGGCGGACCGGAAAAGAAGTGCTGTCCGGCAGGCAAATGCCAGGCTTCGGACAGAAAATAGAGTCGGCGAAGTACTGCGACGAATCGAGGCCTCCGGGCAGAGGCCATTCTCAAGAGTTAAAGTGTTTGTGCGGTCGCAGTCGGGGATCGGTCATGACGATCGGTCCCCTCGCTATGTCGTCAGGAATATAATTTTTACTATCTTTGCCGCAAATTTATGAAAATGAAGCGTGTGATTTTGACCCTTCTGTCCGTGGCGTTCGCCTGGAGCGTCCTGGCGCAGCAGGGAACCGTGAAAGCCACGGTGTGGGATGAGGAGGCTCGAACGGGAATTCCGGGGGCTGTGGTCGAGGTGTCCCCCAAAGCGAAACCCGACCGGAAAAAGTTCTATACGTCCGGATTCGACGGCGTGCTCTCCCTTGCGGGGCTCGCCTACGGCAACTATACCCTGTCGGTCTCCTTTCTGGGATACGAGACCGCGACGGTCGATTTCAAGCTCGACGCCTCGGTGAAGAACCTGGGCCGGATCGGCATGCGCACCTCCGCCACGCAGATCGAAACCGTAGTCAAGGAAGTGCAGTCCATGCGCGCCTCGCAGAAAGGCGATACGCTGAGTTACAACGCCGGCGCCTTCAAGGTGGCGGCCGACGCCGATGTCGAGGGGCTGCTGAAGAAGATGCCCGGCATAACCGTGTCAAACGGCACGGTCGAGGCGCAGGGCGAGGAGGTGAAGAAGGTCTTCGTGGACGGCAAGGAGTTTTTCGGCGAGGATGTCACCACGGCCATCCAGTCGCTGCCGGCCGAGGCGGTGGATCGCGTCGAGGTGTATAACAAGTTGAGCGACAACGCCGAATTCTCGGGTATGGACGACGGCGAGGGCTACAAGGCGATCAACATCGTCACGCACCGAAACATGCGTCAGGGTCAGTTCGGCAAGATGTACGTCGGCTACGGCTACGATTTCGAGCCGGGAACCGAGACGCGCAGCAAATACCTGGCCGGCGGTAATGTCAACATCTTCAGCGGGGACAGCCGCCTGTCGGTGATCGGCCTGTTCAACAACGTCAACCAGCAGAACTTCTCGTTCGAGGATATTCTGGGCGTGACGGGCAGCACCGCCGGCCGTCACGGCGTGGGCCAGTACATGATGCGCCCGCAGTCGGGCGTCGCCACGGTGAACGCTGTCGGACTCAACTACTCGGACACCTGGGGCAAGCGGGATCAGGTGACCTTTCAAGGGAGCTACTTCTTCAACAACACCCGCACGAAGAACCTTTCGACGCGCGACCGCTGGTCGGAGTTTCAGGACGAGGAGGATCTGATTCAGCGCGATACCTTGTGGGAGAACGGCCGCTCGGTCATCACGAACTCGAACCATCGTCTGAACGCCCGCATCGAGTGGAAGATCTCCGACAACCAGTCGCTGATGTCGCGCTCCGGATTCAGCTACCAGTCCAATGCCCCCTGGAGCCTGACCGAGGGGCGTCAGTGGGGCGACAGCGGCTATTCGAATCTCTACAGCCAGAGCGAGGCCGACCGCGCGGGCTACAGCATCCGCGAGTTCCTGCAATATCGAGCCAAGCTGGGCAAGATCGGCCGGACGATCACCATCGACGGCGACGTCCGGTATTCGGACTACGAACGCACCTCCGACAGCTGGTCGAACCAGGCTCCGGCCGGTGCCCACGACTATCCGCCGCTCGACCTGCTCTACCAGCAGATCAAAACCCCGACGATGAGCTATCAGCTGCGCGGCAACTTCACTTACACGGAGCCCGTCTCGAAATACGCCCAGCTGAGCCTGCAATACCGGGCCCGGTACGAATACAGCGAGTCGGACCGCCGGTCCTATACGGAGGACAACCAAACGGGCGGTCTGGCGCTGAATACGAACCTCTCGAACAGCAACAACAGCGGCTACATGACCCATCGCATCGGTCCCGGATTCCGCTGGGCGAAAGAACGCAACACCTTCGTGGCGAATCTGAACTACCAGCGGGGAACGCTCGACGGCGAGATGATCTACCCTACCGCCGAGCGCATCCGGCACACCTACGACAACTTCACCTACTTCGTGATGGCGAACATCCAGTTCAACCGGGAGAACTCGATCCGCATGTTCCTCCACTCGTCGACCGAGGCCCCCGGCATCACCGATCTGCAAAGCGTCTACGATATCTCCAACCCCCAGTACATCACCCGGGGCAACCCCGAGCTGAACCCCTCCTATTCGCATACGGTGCGGTTCCACTACGTGAATTCGAACCTGACCAAAGGACGGACCTTCATGTGGATGTTCAGCCTGCGCAACACATCGGACTATATCGCCACGAACGTGGAGTACAACCCCGGGGCCATCGAGATCGACGGCGTGCAGTATCTCCCCCTGCAATTCTCGTCGCCGGTCAATCTGGACGGTTACTGGAATCTCCGGACCCACCTGAGCTACGGTTTCCCGCTGAACTTCATGAAGTGCAACCTGAATCTGATGGCGGGCGTCAGCTACTCGCTCGTCCCGAGCCAGATCAATTCGCAGCGCAACGACGCCAGCAACATCGGCTACGACGCCAACGTCGTGCTGGGCAGCAACATCTCGGAGAATATCGATTTCACGGTTTCGTGGATGGGGACCTACAACGAGGCGAAGAACTCGCTGCTCAGTACGGCCGGCAAGAACCGCTATTTCAACCATTCGGCCAACCTGGCGCTGAAATGGACCTTCTGGAAGGGCATGACCCTTACCGGCAGCGCCTCCTATGTGCAGTACAAGGGCTTTACGACCGACTATAACGACGAATACCTGCTCTGCAACGTCTATCTGGGCAAGAAGGTATTCAAGAATCGCCGCGGCGAGGTCCAGATCGGAGTCAACGACCTGCTCAACCAGAACCGCTCGTTCGTCCGCACGACCGGCTCGGGATGGACGCAGAACGCCACCAACAGCGTGATCGGCCGCTACTACATGGTGCAGTTCGTCTACAACCTGCGCCACTTCGGCAAGCGGGGTTCGAGGAACATGGCGGACTATGATACGGCGCCCAAGTCCGATGGCGGCCGCCGGCCGATGGGGCCTCCTCCCGGAGGATTCCGCGGCGGTCCGGGTCCGCGGTTCTGATCCGCTCCGAACGAAATAGGGGCTCTGCAAACAGCAGAGCCCCTATTTGATTAGAGGACATTCTGTCACTCGGATTCTGAGGACTCCCGCTTGCCGACCGCATGGAGGACGGAGCGGATGCCCAGGCCGGCCAGAAGCCCGTAGACGCCGGTCAGGATCCACAGCTGGCGAATCTCAGGCATCACCTCGTCGAGCGAGGCTCCCATACTGCGGATGCGGATGAAGGCCCGGATGCCGCTGCTGCTCGGGAAGAGCTGTCCGAAGTCGTAGAGCCAGCCCGGTATCGCCTGCTCGGGCAGCGATACGCCGCTTACCATGAGGATGGGGATCGAACTCCAGAGCAGGAACATGAGCGACTGCTCCCTATAGCGGAACAGCGTGGAGACGGCGATGGAGAGCATCGTGCAGGCCAGCAGATAAGGTATCAGCAGGGCGATGACGGTCTCGGTTTGTCCGTTGATCGGATAGTGGAAAAGCCGGTAGTGGAGGGCGAACAGGTAGAGGCACAGGAACGCATAGACCACCAGGTAGACGATCGATTTGCCCATGACGATCGGGAGCGTGGACATGCGCGTCTCCCCCGGAGGGATCAGTTTGCGATAGAGCCCGAATTCGCGCCACGTGCCGCCGATCATGCCCACGCCGATCAGCATGGTCTGTTGCAGGATCACGACCAGAATGGCCGGCATGACGAAGGCTCCGTAGCCCAGATAGGGGTTGAAGAGGTTGTGCGACTGATAGATGACAGGCTGTGTGATGGCCTTGGCCTGAGGCGTCTCGGCTCCGCGGGCGATCAGCCGCTGGAACTCGACCATGGCGCCCGTCGTATTGATGCCGGCCACGGCCTCCTGGAATACCTGACGGTACATCAGGAAATAGCTGGCGTCGACGTAGAGCGAAACTACGGCCTGCGAACCGCCGAGCAGCTTCTCCTCGTAATCTTCGGGAATGTAGACCACACCGTAGATGTCGCGGTTGAAGAAGAGCTTTTTGGCGGCCTCCATGTCTTCGGGCTCGTAGGCGACGACCGTATTGGGCCCGGCGTCGAAAGCCTCGGTCAACTGGCGGCTGGCGTGGGTCTTGCTCAGGTCCACCACCCCGATGGGAACATCGTGCAGCACCTCCGGGCCGTAGGCCAGCGAATAGATTGTGGCGTAGATGATCGAGGCCATCACGAGCACCAGCACGACGCCTTCGTCCGAGACGATGTTTCGGATCTCCGTAGCCACGACCGACCGGATCTGGCACCAGTAGGACGAACAGGTATGTTTGATTGTCTTCAGCATTATAGTTTCCCCCAGAATTTAGGCTCCGTAGCGATGCGCCGCAGGCGCGGCAGCGACAGCAGCGGAAGTGTGAAGAAGAGCGCCATGGCGCCCAAATCGTGCAGTGAATAGATGACCGGTGCACCCCGCAGGGCCTGGTCGACGATCAGATCGGTGTAGTAGGTGAACGGGAACAGCTTGCTGACGCCCCGCATGAAGGGTGTCATCGCCATGATCGGAAAGGTGAGACCCGAGAAGGTGAAGGCCAGCACGGAGTAGCCGCCGCCCAGCGAGAGGGCCAGACGCATGTTGCTGACTATCGACACGATGAAGACGGCGATAGACTGATAGCTCATGATGAAGAGCAGACTGCCGGCCAGCAGGGCCGCATAGCTGCCGTTCAGCGGGGCTCCCACCACCTTGAAGATAATCAGGAACATGAACTGCGACATCAGAAACATGACCCCCGTGATGGGGAGCAGCTTGCCGGTCAGGGCGGCGAAGATCGACTCGCCTGCCGTGTCGTACCAGTCGCGGGCCGTGGAGTGCTTGAGCTCCGTGCCCAGAGCGAATACGGTAGCCATGACGGTGAAGATCAGCAGCATCATGGGTATGAAGCTGGGGGCGAGGTAGTAGCCGTAGTTCACATAGGGGTTGAACAGCACGTGCTTCATGAAGCGGACGGGCATCAGCTGTGCCTTCGCCTGCAGCTCGGTGAGCCCCAATTTCGTCAGCACCTGAATCTGAATGCCGGCCGAGAAGGTGGCGACGGCCGTTTGCAGGTCTTTCGACAGCAGGCCGTTCACTGTGACGTTGGTTCCCGTGATGTAGCTCTCGATGTGGGTCTGGCTGTTCGAGAGGATGCTCTTTTCGAACTGCTTGGGGATCAGCACGATGCCCATGATCCTGCCCTCGCGCATCAGCCGTTCGCCCTCCTCCATGGTCGTGATCTCGTAGCTCACCAGGGCCGTGGGCGTGTCGTCGATCATGCGGGTCACGGTGCGCGAGAGCGGCGTCTGGTCCTGATCGAGCACGGCGATGGGGACATTGCGCGTGACGCCGTGTTCGAGCAGCACGGCGAAGAAGGCGAACGACACCAGCGGGAGCACCACCATCAGGACCGCATACATGGGTTGTCGGACCATGTGTCCGACCTCCCGGATGAAGGTCGCCCGCGTATTCTTCAGAAAGCGGCGCATGGTCCTACTCCTCGATTTCGTTCCACTCGACCAGTACGCTCATGCCCGGACGCATGTAGGCGGCGTCGCTTTTGGCGCGGGCCTTGACGGCGAAGGTGCGGATGTCGAATCCGCCCTGGGTGCGGGTCGCCGACCAGGTGGCGAAGTCGGCCTGCGGAGCGATGTAGTAGACCTCGAACTCGACCTTGCGGTCCAGTGCAGGCACGTAGCCCGGGAAACGGGTACCGATATGGATTTTGGGCATCAGGGTCTCCTTGATGTTGAAGGTGACCCACAGATCGCTCATGTCCAGAACGGCGACTACCGGATAGCCGGTGCCGACCAGCTCGCCCTGCTCGGCGATGACGGTGGAGATCTCGCCCGTCACCGGCGAGTAGACCATGGCGTCGCGCAGGTAGGACTCCACCTCCGATACGGCGCCCTGCGCCTGCTGGACCTGGGCCGATGCGGCCTGTTTCTCTTCCTTGCTGGCACCGTCCTTCACCAGTTCGTACTGGGAGCGGGCGGCCTCCTCGGTGGCCTTCATGGCGTCGTAGTTGGCCTTCGCCTCGTCGAATTTCTGGGCGGGGACGACGCCCTGTTCGTAGAGCCGCTGCACACGCTCGAAGGTCTTCTCGGCCAGCGCCTTGCCGGCCTGGGCCTTCTGCCACATGTTGCGGGCGGCGTCGACCTGCTGCCAGCGGGCGCCGGTCAGGGCCTTGCGGTCCATGGCGGTCGCAGCCTGCTTGACGGCTTCGGCCTGCTGAAGCTTGGCGTCCAGCTCGGGGGTCGAGAGCACGTAGAGCAATTGCCCCTTTTCGACCCGTTCGCCCTCCTGCACCTTCATCTCTTCGATGCGGCCTGCGATTTTGGACGAGGCCTTGTAGGTCGTGCATTCTACGGTGCCCTGCAACAGCACGGGGGTGTGACGGGTGAGATACCAGCTCAGGGCGATGATGCCCAGAACGACGACGGTAACGGTCAGAATGATGGCGAAAATGGTACTTTTCTTCATGGTATTGTCTTTCTGTTAGATGCTTATTCCTGGAAAACGATGGGACGTGCGTCGTCGCGGCGGGCATAGGCGGCGAAATCACAACTCAGACCGGCCGCTTCGAGCAGCTGGGCCAGCAGTACGTCGTACTGATAGGCGGCCTGCAGGCGCTCGGCACGGACCTTCGCCAGATTCAACTCGGCGTCGATCAGGTCGGACGACGATCCCATTCCTTCGCGAAAGGCGGCGTTTTGGGTTTTAAGATACTCCTCGGCGAAAGCCAGCGAAGCGTCGATCGACGAGAGCTGGTTGCCGTAGTGGAGCATCTGGTTGTAGAGTTTCTCGACCAGCACGCCGATGTCGGCCCCGGCCTTCTGCTCCAGCGAGGCCACGCGGCGCTCGGTCTGCTTGGCGGCCGAGTATTTGTATTCGCGGTTCAGTCCGTTGAAGATCTTCAGACTTACGCCGACGCCGACCGCCCAGCGGGGCAGCAGGTCCGAAACCTGGTAGTTGTAGAAGGTACCTCCGCCCATGGCGACTACCTGCGGCAGGAAATCGGCCCGTTGAACCCGGACGTTTTCGTGGGCCAGTTCCCGCTTCAGGGCGACCTGGTTCAGCAGCGGGTTGTATTTCTCGGCGGCTTCGCGGTAGTAGCTCAACGGTCCGGCGTCGCCCAGCACGAACATGGCGGTGGCCGGTTCGCCCTGCGCCTCCGTGCCCAGCGTATTGGCAAGGGCCGACTCGATGGTCTGCAGCTGCAGCCGAGCATTGCTCAGCTCGCGCTCGGCCTCCTCCATCTTGAACTCGACGTAGAGCATGTCGGCACGAGCCAGCATGCCGTTCTGCTCCAGTGCGATGGCGTCGTTCAGGTGCACGCGCACGCCGTCCACCACCTGCTGCCGGACAGCTACGACCTGCTTGGCCAGCGCAACGCCGAAATAGCGCTCCACCAGCTCGGAAATCAGGGCGTTGCGGGTCTGGTCGCCTTGCGCCATCGCCGTTCGCTGGTTGATCTTCGCTGCCCGGTTGGCCGCGTTGATCTTGCCGCCCATCCAGATCGGGAGGGTCACTTCGCCGCCCACGAAACCGACGCTGCGGTCCTGGAGCGTGAGTGCCCAGTCGGAACCCATGATCGGAGCGGTCAGCTGACCGATGAAGGGCAGCAGGTCGGGCGGGAGCTTGCTGCCGATCTGAGAGAGCACACCCTGCGCATAGGGCTTCATGTCGTTGAAGTCGAAGCCGATGTCCTTGCCCATGTAGGCGTAGGCGCCGGCGACGTTGATCTGGGGCATGCGCAGACCGATGGCGGCGCGGCGCTCCTGCTCTGCGGCCCGCTCCTCGTGGGCGGCCGCCTGCATCGACGGATTGTGCTCCAGCGTGATCGACAACGCCTCCTCGAGGGTTAGCAGCTGTCGCTCCTGGGCTGCCGAAACCACGGTCAGACCGAGCAGAACGGTCGTTAAAAAGATATGTTTCATGTCGTTCGTTTATTTACTCGATACAAAGATAGAATCTATTCCCGAAAATATTCCCGAAACAAGTCTATTAGAACAATATTGGGCCAAAATGGTACATTATTCCCCGGCAACGTCTGCTGGCAGGGCGGCTATTCCCCGCGGCGCAGGGTGATGAGCGTGATCTCCGGCGCCGCTCCCAGCCGTGCCGGAATGCCGACCGCACCGATGCCGTCGTTGATGTAGAGCGCCCGGCCGTCGCGGTAGTAGAGTCCGCTCCACTGCTTGTAGAGGAGTCGTGCGGGCGAAACACCCCGCGTATGGCCCAGTCGCAGCTTCATCTGCATGCTGTGGACGTGGCCCGCGAGGGTCAGGTCGCCGTAACCGGCGGCGGTAATGTGGCTCCAGAGCTGGGGGATGTGGCAGAGGGTGAGGTTGTAGGATTCGCGGGGTACCGATTCGTAGACGGAGCCGAGGTCGATGTCCGGCAGGTCGGTGGCGTGTCGGTAGTTGCGCAGGGCGGCGTCGAACGAGATGCCGCTGAACGAGATGGAGTCGCCGCCCCGTTTCAGGTAGATCGTCTCGTCGTTCAGTACCCGCCACCCCATCTCCTCCTGACGGCGGATCAGGCGGCTGAGATTGGTCTCGCGGTCCAGTGCCAGCGAGTCCTTGATGTAGACGCCCGTGTCGTGGTTGCCGATGACAGAGTAGACCCCCAGCGGGGCATCGAGCCGGCCGAGCAGGGCGCTGACGGCGGGGTCGAGCTCCGTGTAGCGGATGTTTATCAGGTCGCCGCCGAAGAGGATCAGGTCGGGCCGGAGCGACCGGATGGTATCGACCAGCCGGGCGATCTCCGTTTCGGGGCGTTCCAGCACGCCGATATGCAGGTCGGAAAAGAAGGCGATGCGCACACCGTCGAAGGCGGCGGGGAGCCGGTCGGAGGTTATCGTGACCTCCTCCACGCGTAGGCGGTTGCGGCAGACGAGCGCGCCCCAGAGGAAAAGGGCTATCGTGCCGAGCGCTATGCCCCACCCCAGCCGGCGCCAGATCCGTCTGCGGCCCAGGTAGCCGGCGTAGACGATCATTCGCGGCAGGACCGTGCAGAGGAAGAGCAGGTTGACGAGCCCCCAGCTCCTCACGACGGCGGTCGTGTTGTCCGGTATCAGCCGGAGAATCGCGAAGGAGAGCGGCATCAGCAGATCGGAGAGGACGATCAGGAGCATGAGCAGGCTCCGCAGGGTGATTCCGAGGGGTGCCGTGCGCAGGTATTTTTTCCATACGAAGGCGTCGACTGCAATCGTCAGCGCGGAGAGAAAGAGGAACATCCAGGTCATGTGCGTAATCCTATATTTATAAGGTGTTGTCCGAATCCGTTTTCACGTCGCAAAGATAGTGCAAGCCGAGCGCAAAGGCAAACGAAGTTTGCAGTTTGCCGAGGCGCCGCCTGTCTAAGAGAAGATTTTCATCTTCTCAAAGTCGTGCAAGCCGAGTGCAAAGGCAAACGGAGTTTGCAATTTGCCGAGGCGCCGCCTGTCTAAGAGAAGATTTTCATCTTCTCAAAGTCGTGCAAGCCGAGCGCAAAGGCAAACGGAGTTTGCGGTTTGCGGGCGTGCGGACGTTTTTCTTTCGGGCGCGATGCAACCCGACCGGCGCGGCGGACGAAGTTGGCATATATCTTGCTTGATATTCGGCGTGACCGTAAAGCCGTTATATGTAAAGAATAAACAGATAAACCTTTTTGTCAATCATTAACCAAAACAATCGCTTATGAAAACATTTCGACTTTTAATTGCGGCGCTGCTCGTTGGTTCGGCCATCGTTCCGGCTTCGGCTCAACGTCGCAACCACCGTTCCGCAAAGGAGTACGACCCGACGGTCTACCTGATCTCCGTGCACGAGGTGGACACCTTCATGATGGACTGCAACGCCCGTCAGCAGGCCGCGCTGATGAACCGGCTGGCTACGGCGAGCGCCGTCAACGACTATCAGGAGACCCACCGCTACGGTTTCCAGCAGGTAGAGAAGCCGCAGTTCGTCTTCGCCACCAAGAATAACCGCTTCTCGCTGGCTCTGGGCGGCTACATCAATCTGCGCGTGGGTTACGATTTCGACGGCATAGTCGACAACATCGACTTCATCCCCCGCGATATCCCGATGCACCCGACCTACAACACCTCGCAGAAGTTGATGATGGATGCCTCCACCTCGCGCCTCTATTTGAAGGCCATCTCGAACTCGCGCTCGCTGGGCCGTGTCGTGGTCTTCGTCGACGCCGACTTCCGCGGCGGTTCGCAGGGCAGCTATACGCCCCGCATCCGTTCGGCCTACGTGTCGTTCCTGGGCTTTACGATGGGTCGCGACGTGACCACCTTCTGCGACCTGCTCGCAGCGCCCAACACGATCGACTTCCAGGGTCCGAACGCCTATAACTTCCGTTTCTCCACCATGTTGCGCTACGAGGTTTCGTTCTGGCGCCAGCACATGACCTTCGGTCTGGCAGCCGAGTTGCCCTCGGTGAGCGCCACCTACGGCGATCACTTCGCTCCGATCCATCAGCGCGTGCCCGACTTCCCCGTCTACTTACAGTACGCCTGGGGCCGCAACCGCACGAGCCACATCCGCGCATCGGCCGTCTTCCGCGACATGTATGCCTATAACCTGGGCACCGGCAACCGCACCTCGCTCTTCGGCTGGGGCGTGCAGTTCAGCGGTCACATCACGATCGTTCCCCCTCTGGAGCTCTTCTTCAACGGCGTATACGGCGAGGGTATCAGCCCCTACATTCAGGACCTGACGGGCGCCGGTCTGGACTTCACGCCCAATCCCGAGGCTCCCACCTCGATTCAGGCCACGCCGATGTTCGGCTGGCAGGCTGCGGCCCAGATCAATCTGATCCCGCGTCGTCTCTCGATCTCGGGCGGTTACTCGACCGTCGAGGTGCGCAAGAAGAACGGTTTCTACTCCGAGCAGCAGTATCGCGAGGGCCAGTACATCTTCGGCAACATCTTCTGCTACGTATCGCCCCGCTGCAAGATCGGCGCCGAGTACCTCTACGGTACGCGCGAGGACATGGACGGCCTGAAGAACCATGCCAACCGTGCCAACCTGATGGTGCAGTACAACTTCTAAACCCCCTGCGGGTGAGCAATTCGAACGGTCTCCGGAGACGGAGACCGTTTTTTTGCCTATATTTGTACCGGTGAAACCGAAAATGAAAAACGAATGATGGAATTTCTGATGCAGTATCATCTGACCGGCCTGACGATCGGCGCGGCTACCTTTCTGATTATCGGCCTTTTTCATCCGCTGGTCATCAAGGGCGAGTACTATTTCGGCGTCCGCTGCTGGTGGGTCTTCGCCCTGATGGGCTTGGCGGCCGTAGCCGGCTCGCTGTGGGCCGGGAATATCCTCGTCTCTACCCTGCTGGCCGTGTGGGGCGCATCGTCGTTCTGGTCTATCGGCGAGCTCTTCGAGCAGCGCAAGCGGGTGGAGAAGGGCTGGTTTCCGAAGCGAAACCGCCGGTGAACGGTATCCGGTTCCCGCTGCCGTCCCATATGCCGGGAGGGTCCCGATAAGGTTGAAACCTCGTCGGGACCCTCCTGACTTCTTGCCGCTGCCGGCTAATAGTTCTCCTTCTTGGGCTCGAAATAGGCTTGGGGGTGTTTGCAGGCGGGGCAGAGCTCCGGAGCCTCGCTGGCCTTGCAGGTGAATCCGCAGTTGCGGCACTGCCACCAGATCTCGCCGTCGCGCTTGAAGAAATTGCCGTCCGTCAAGCGGCTCAACAGCTTCAGGTAGCGGCTCTCGTGCTCGGCCTCGACGGTCGACACGGCGCGGAACGCTGCGGCGATCTCGGGAAATCCCTCGGCTTCGGCCGTCGAGGCGAAGTCGGGATAGAGCACGTCCCACTCCTCCTTCTCGCCCTGGGCGGCTGCCAGCAGGTTTTCGGGCGTGGTGCCGATGCGGCCGGCCGGATAGGAGGCCGTGATGGTGGCGTCGCCCCCTTCGAGGAACTTGAAGAAACGCTTGGCGTGCTCCTTCTCCTGCTCGGCGGTCTCCAGAAATACTCCGGCTATCTGTTCGTATCCCTCTTTCTTCGCTACGCTGGCGAAGAACGTATAACGGCTGCGAGCCTGGCTCTCGCCGGCGAATGCCTTGAGCAGATTCTGCTCGGTCTTTGTCCCTTTGACGCTTTTCATGATCTTTGTTTTTTTATTAGGTTCGTTTTCTCTTGCGAGACAAAGATAGCGTATTATTCGGGCTTTGCGCTATAAATGCCTATTATTTGTTTTTATACGACCATAGGAATCACTTATCGGTCGAAACGGCCGATCAGGCGGCGGGTGTCCTCCATGAACTCCTCGTAGCGGCGGCGAGCCTCGGCCGGGAGCGGCAGCGTGTCGGCTACCTCGGGAGGCAGGATGCGATAGTCGGGACGGTAGACCCACACGGGGATGACCGTGGTGGCGAAGCGGACGGGCAGGGTGTCGCGCTTCACGATGTCGATGCGCGCCACCAGTCCGCCGTCGCAGTAGCGCTTCTGCTGGTTCGAGACGAAGTTGCCCAGCGAGTAGAGCACGACGCGGCTGCTGTCGGCCTCGAAGGGCTGGATGACATGCGGATGGCTGCCCGCGATGATGTCGACGCCGTGGCGCTGCAGGAAGCCGGCCAGCCGGCGCTGAGCGGCATCGGGCCGACGTTCGTATTCGTTCCCCCAGTGCATGCAGGCGATTACGGCGTCGACCGAGTCGCGCGGGATGGATTGCAGATCTTCGGCCATGCGGAGGGTGTCGATCCGGTGGACGATCCGCTCTTGCGGCACGGGCAGCCCGTTGGTGCCGTAGGTGTAGTTCACGACGGCGAGCCGGATTCCGTTTCGCTCCAGACGGAGGATGCGATTGCGGCGGTAGTCGGTGCTGTCGCTGAAGACGCCGGTGTGGCGGATCCCGCGGGCGTCGAGCTCCTCGACGGTGGTCCGGATTCCGTCCGAGCCGCCGTCGCAGCAGTGGTTGTTAGCCAGCAGGGCGACGTCGACCCCCATCTCCTTCAGGGCATCCGCCACGGCTGCGGGCGACCGGAAGCAGGGATAGCCCGTGTAGGTGCGGTTGCGGGTAAGGGTGGTCTCGAGGTTCACGAAGGCGAGGTCGGCCTGCCGGAAAAGCGGGGCGATGTGGCGGAACGAGGGTTCGTAGTCGAATCCCGAAGGGGTGCGGGCGGCGGCGATCTGGGGCGTGTGCTGCATCCAGTCTCCGGCGAAGAGCAGCGAGAGACGCCGGACCACGGGCTGCGGCTCCGGAGCCGCAGCCTCGGCCTCGGCCGGAATGGTCCGCAGGCGTTGCAGATAGAGGATGTTGGCCGCCGTGGCCGCGACGATCAGCGTCGCCGCGAGAAGCGGGTGGAAGGTAGACCTCAGGTTCATGGATTCGGATAAATATCGGCGGCAAAGATAGGGTTTTTGCGCGAATCTTTTGACTTCGTGCGGAAAATCGCTATCTTTGTCTTTTCAACCGAAGCAAGCAAATTACGAAACGACATATGGCAGACGAAAAAATCATCTTCTCGATGGTGGGGGTGTCGAAGACCTTCACCAACCAGAAAAAGGTATTGAACAACATCTATCTCTCGTTCTTCTACGGTGCCAAGATCGGCATCATCGGTCTGAACGGTTCGGGTAAGTCGACCCTGATGAAGATCATCGCGGGCATCGACAAGAACTATCAGGGCGAGGTGGTCTTCTCGCCGGGGTACACGGTGGGCTACCTGGAGCAGGAGCCTAAGCTCGACGATACGAAGACCGTCCGCGAGGTGGTCGAGGAGGGGTGCGCCGCAACGGTGGCCCTCCTGAAGGAGTACGAGGATATCAACATGAAGCTCTGCGAGCCGATGGACGACGACGCGATGAACCGCCTGATCGAGCGTCAGGGCGAGCTGTACGAGCAGATCGACCACGTGAACGGCTGGGAGCTGGACAGCGTGCTCGACCGGGCGATGGACGCCTTGCGCTGTCCCGACCCCGACCAGTCGGTGAAGGTGCTCTCGGGCGGCGAGCGTCGCCGGGTGGCCCTCTGCCGTCTGTTGTTGCAGCAGCCCGACGTGCTGCTGCTCGACGAGCCGACCAACCACCTCGACGCCGAGTCGATCGACTGGCTGGAGCAGCACCTGCAGCAGTATAAGGGTACGGTGATCGCCGTGACGCACGACCGTTATTTCCTGGACAACGTGGCCGGATGGATCCTGGAACTCGACCGCGGCGAGGGAATTCCCTGGAAGGGCAACTACTCGGGCTGGCTGGAGCAGAAGACCAAGCGGCTGGAGATGGAGGAGAAGCAGGAGTCGAAGCGCCGCAAGACCCTGGAGCGCGAGCTGGAGTGGGTGCGCATGTCGCCCGCCGGCCGCCACGCCAAGAGCAAGGCCCGTCTGTCGGCCTACGACAAGATGATGAACGAGGATACGAAGCAGAAGGAGGAGAAGCTGGAGATCTTCATCCCGAACGGTCCGCGTCTGGGCGACGTGGTGATCGAGGCGCACGACGTGTCGAAGGCCTTCGGCGACCGCGTGCTCTACGAAGGGCTCAACTTCTCGCTGCCGCCCGCCGGCATCGTGGGCGTCATCGGTCCCAACGGAACGGGCAAGACCACCCTTTTCCGCATGATTATGGGGCTGGACGAGCCCACCGCGGGATCGTTCCGCGTCGGTCCGACGGTGAAGCTGGCCTATGTCGACCAGCAGCACAAATCCATCGATCCGGAGAAGTCCGTCTACGAGGTGATTTCGCAGAACAGCGATCTGATTACGCTGGGCAACCGCCAGGTGCCGGCTCGCGCCTACGTGGCCCGCTTCAACTTCACGGGTGCCGATCAGGAGAAGAAATGCGGCATGCTTTCGGGCGGCGAGCGCAATCGCCTGCACCTGGCCCTGGCGCTCAAGGAGGAGGGCAACGTGCTGCTGCTCGACGAGCCGACCAACGACGTGGACGTGAATACGCTGCGTGCGCTGGAGGAGGGTTTGCAGAACTTCGCCGGCTGCGCCGTGGTGATCTCCCACGACCGCTGGTTCCTCGACCGTATCGCCACCCATATCCTCTCGTTCGAGGGTGATTCGAAAGTGGTCTACTACGAGGGTTCGTACAGCGAATACGAAGCCTGGAAAAAGGCGCAGGGAGGCGACACGCAGCCTCACCGCGTGAAATACAAGAAGTTAATGGCATAAGCAATAATGGCACAGAAACCATCCATACCCAAAGGTACGCGCGACTTCTCCCCGCTGGAGATGATGCGTCGCCAATACATTTTCGACCGGATTCGGGCGGTCTTCCGCACCTTCGGATTCTCGCCGCTGGAGACCCCCTCGATGGAGAACCTCTCCACCCTGCTGGGCAAGTACGGCGACGAGGGCGACAAACTGCTTTTCAAGATCCTGAACTCGGGCGACTACGCCGCCGGACTAACCGACGAGGAGGTGCGCAACGCCTCGAAGGTGTGCGAGAAGGGGCTGCGCTACGACCTGACCGTCCCCTTCGCCCGCTACGTCGTGCAGCACCAGAACGAGATCGCTTTCCCGTTCAAGCGTTACCAGATTCAGCCCGTATGGCGGGCCGACCGTCCGCAGAAGGGACGCTATCGCGAATTCTACCAGTGCGATGTCGATGTGATCGGCACCCGGTCGCTGTTGTGCGAGGTGGAGCTGGTGGAGATCGTCGAGCGGGTGTTCCGGTCGCTGAATATCGGCGTGACGCTGAAGATGAACAACCGCAAGATTCTCTACGGCATCGCCGAGACCATCGGTCATGCGGACAAGATGGTCGACATCACGGTGGCTATCGACAAGCTGGAGAAGATCGGAATAGAAAACGTGAAGGCCGAGCTGCGCGGGCGCGGCATCGACGATCGGGCTATCGAGAAACTTCAGCCCATTCTCGAGCTGAACGGCGATAACCGCCGGAAGCTGGAGAGGCTGCGCGAGGTGATCGGCGGCTCGGAGACGGGCCTGAAGGGCATCGGGGAGATGGAGACGATCTTCGGTTACGTGGAGCGCCTGAAGCTCACCCTGCCCGTGGAGCTCGACCTCTCGCTGGCTCGCGGACTGAACTACTATACGGGGGCCATTTTCGAGGTGAAGGCCAACGATTTCGCCATCGGGTCGATCTGCGGCGGCGGCCGCTACGACGATCTGACCGGTATCTTCGGCCTGCCCAACACGTCGGGTGTCGGCATCTCGTTCGGTGCCGACCGGATTTACGACGTGATGACGGGTCTGGAGCTCTTCCCCGACGAGGTGAACCGGACGACGCAGGTGCTGTTCGTCAACCTGGGAACCGAGGAGGAGTTCGTCAGCCTGGAGCTGCTCGCCCGTCTGCGCGACCGCGGATTGTCGGCCGAGATCTATCCCGAGGCCGGGAAGATGAAGAAGCAGATGGAGTATGCCAATCGCCGCGGCATCCCCTATGTCGTGATCATCGGGTCGGAGGAGATGGCGCAAGGAGCAGCCACCGTGAAGGATATGCGGCAGGGCCGGCAGGAGACGGTGGCTTTCGATCTGCTGGCGGACTATTTCGGATAAGATATGCGGTCCGCCTTGAACAGATACGCAGGTTTGCTGGGACTCGGGGTGCTCCTCATGTGGGGCACCCCTTCCCGTGCCCAGGAGGACGCGACGGAGCAGCTGCAGAAGTTCGTCCGCTTCTATCGGAATCTGCACGGACTCTATGTCGATTCGGTGGAGATGGCTCCGCTGGTCGAGGAGGCCGTGCGGAGCATGCTGCTTCAGCTCGACCCCCACTCCGCCTACCTCGACCGGGAGGAGATGGAGGCGGCGCAGGCGGTCTTTTCGGGATCGTTCGGCGGCATCGGCATCGAGTTCCGGGTCTTGCAGGATACGATTCGGGTGATGGGCGTCGTCGCCGGGGGCCCGGCCGAGGAGGTCGGACTGCGGACCGGCGACCGGCTGACCCGGATCGACACGCTTTCGGCCGTCGGTCTGCGTCAGCACGAGGTGCCCGGTCTGTTGCGGGGCGAAGCCGGTACGACAGTCCGGGTGGCGGCATGGCGGCCCGAAACGGGCGAGACGTCGACCTACTCGATCGTGCGCGACGAGATCCCCCTGCATACGGTGGACGCCGCCTACAGGCTCGACGGGCGGACCGGATATGTCAAGATCGGCCGGTTCGGGAAGACGACGGTTGCGGAGTTCACCGGGGCGGTGAAGCGGATGGGAAAGCTCGATGCGCTGGTGTTGGACCTGCGCGGGAACGGCGGCGGGTTGATGGATCAGGCCGTGGGGCTCGCCTCCTGCTTTCTGGAGAAGGGCGACCTGGTTCTGTCGACCGAGGGGCGGGCGGTTCCGCTCCGGAATTTCCGGGCGGCGGGAAACGGTCTGTTCCGCCGGGGAAAGGTCGTGGTGCTGATCGACGAGGAGTCCGCTTCGGCGAGCGAGATCGTGGCCGGAGCCTTGCAGGACTGGGACCGTGCGGTCGTGGTGGGTCGTCCGAGCTTCGGCAAGGGACTCGTGCAGCGGCAGGTGCCGCTGGGGGACGGATCGGCCGTGCGCATCACCGTCGCCCGCTATCGCACCCCCTCGGGACGCGTCATTCAGCGGCCTTATGAGAAGGGGCACAGGCAGGACTACTACGCCGCCCATGCCGAGCGTTTTTTGCGCGGTGAGGCCGATACGGCAGCAATGGATCCGACGCTCCGCTACCGGACGCTTAGAAACGGGCGCACGGTGTACGGAGGCGGCGGAATTCGCCCCGATATCTTTGTGGCGGCGGATACAACCGGCGTGACGCGGAGTTTCGCCGCTCTGGTGCGCAGCCACACGATCGGCGAGTACGCTTTCGGCTATCTGGACCGGCACCGGACCGAGTTGCGGGAGCGGTGGCCCGATTACGAATCCTTCTCCCGCGGGTTTCGGATGAGCGACGAAGAGATGGCCTCGCTGGCGGCATTCGGCCGCACGCGGGGGCTGGAGCTCGACGACGGGGAGCTGGAGCAGTCGCGCCGGTGGATCGCGATGCGGTTCAGGGCCTATCTGGCCGGCAGCCTCTACGGAGCCGAAGCCCGCACCCGGATCTTCAACGACGACGGCGGGAATCCCGGGCTGAATGCGGCGCTCGATCTGCTGAAGGATTGGGACCGGAGCGGCGAACCGCTGCTGTCCGGGTGCCGGTGGGAGTAAGTCATGAGCGAAAAAGTTGGAAATTCGGAATATTTTCACTAAATTCGTCTTACTAACGTCTCATTAAGAGAAAGTATGGATACGGAAAAATTAGCGAGCCGGGATTCGGAAGAGCTCGGCAATAAGATATTCTCCCAAGTCGTCAAGGCCGGACGTCGCACCTATTTCGTGGATGTCCGCACGACGCGGTCCAACGATTATTACATCACCGTTACCGAGAGCCGGAAACGCACGCTCGGAGACGGTTCGATGAGTTTCGACCGTCACAAGATATTTCTGTACAAGGAGGATTTCGCGAAGTTCGAGTCGGGGCTGATGGCTGCGATGGATTTCGTGAAACGGGAGAAGTCCGAATATTTCAACAACGTGGCGGAGGAGCCGTATCGGATGAGTCTGGACGAGGAGTTCGACAGTCTGTAACGGCGGTTTCGTGACGGGGCAGGAAAATTAACGGCGGTCGGAAGACCGCTTTTTTCGGAAGTTTGCGTATCTTTGTCCCCGTATTTTCAAGGATTGACTATGAATATCGTAAAACGTCTGTACGACTGGATGCTTTCGTGGGGCGACTCCCGCTGGGGTGCCTGGGCGCTGTTCGCCTTCGCCTTCGCCGAGTCGAGTTTCTTTCCCATCCCTCCCGACGTGCTGCTCATCGCCTTGTGCCTGGGTGCCGTGAAACGGTCGTTCCGCTTCGCCGCCATCTGTCTGGCCGGTTCGCTGGCGGGTGCCGTAGCCGGCTATGCCATCGGATTCTTCCTGTGGCAGGATCTGGCTGGCAACTACACCTCGATAGCCGAGTTCTTCTATGCGCATGTCTTCTCGCAGGAGGCGTTCGACCGCGTGGGGGCCCTTTATGACCGCTACAATTTCTGGATCGTCTTCACGGCGGGATTCACTCCCCTGCCCTACAAGATCTTCACGATCACGGGCGGTCTGTTCCGCATCGACTTCGCGATGTTCCTCATCGCTTCGCTCGTCTCCCGCGGCTTGCGGTTTTTCCTGATCGCCTGGCTCATCTGGCGATTCGGACAGCCGATCAAGAGCTTCATCGAGAAATATTTCAACTGGCTGGCCATCGCCTTCACGGTGTTGCTGGTGGGGTCGTTCGTGCTGCTCGGAAAGGTGTTGTAGCATGAAAGAGTACGGTTTGATCGGCCGTCCGCTCGGCCACTCCGCTTCGGCCCGCTATTTTGCGGAGAAGTTCCGGAGCGAGGGAATGGCGGATTGTAGCTACTCGCTCTTCGAACTGCCGTCCATCGACGACCTGTCCCGCCTGTTGGCCGACCATCCCGATCTGTGCGGATTCAACGTCACGATTCCCTACAAGCGCGAGGTGATGCGCTGTCTGGACGACCTCTCCGACGAGGCGCGGAACATCGGTGCCGTGAATTGCGTGCGTTGCCGCGGCGGCCGGCTGACGGGCTTCAATACGGATGTCATCGGGCTCAGGCGGTCGCTCGCCCGCTTTGTCGGCGTGCTGCCCGAGCGGGCACTGATTCTGGGAACGGGCGGTGCTTCGCAGGCTGTGCAATACGTACTTTCGGAGATGGGGATTGCGTTCGATCTCGTGTCGCGTGACCCGGCGAAGGGCAACTATACCTATGACAATCTCCCCTGCGAAGCGGTCGAGGAGGCGAAGCTGATCGTCAACGCCTCGCCGGTCGGGACCTACCCGAACGTGGACGACGCGCCGCGAATCCCCTACGCCTTCGTCTCGCCCGAACACTACCTTTTCGATCTGGTCTACAACCCTCCCCTGACCTCGTTTCTGGACTACGGCCGCCAGCGCGGCGCACGGATCTGCAACGGGCAGGAGATGTTCGTAGAGCAGGCCGAAGCCTCCTGGAGGATCTGGAACGAGTAAAAAAAGGAGCTGCTTTCGGGCAGCTCCTTTTCTTTTACTCCTCTTCGGTCCAGCGGTCCCGAAGCAGATCGACGAACCACTGCGGAGCCCGGCAGGGGCGGTGGTTCTCCTTGCGGATGAAGCAGAGGGTCGTGGAGCCCGTGTTGATGAGTTTGCCGGCCTCGTTGAATACCTCGTAGAAGCCGGTGAACCGGGTGGACGGAAGCTCCCGAACGGTCAGACGGACGGTCAGCTCCTCCTCGAAGAAGGCGGGGCTGATGTATTTCGACTGGACGTCCAGAATGGGCATCATGACCCCGCGGGCCTCCATTTCGGCGTAGGAGACGCCCAGCCAGCGCATGAACGACGAGCGGGCCGCCTCGTAATAACAGATGTAATTCGAATGGTGGACGTAGCCCATCTGGTCGGTCTCCTTGTACCAGACCCGGATTTTCATTTCGTGTGCAATCATGGTTTTATCGGAATGATAGGAGAAGAGGCCCTTCGGGCAGCTCTTCGTCGGTTTTCAGTGTTAGGGAGCCGTCGGGGCGGATCAGGAGGGTCGCGGTCGTACCGGCCAGCCGGTGCGGCAGCTCCACACGCACGCGGTAGTCGCCCGGAGCGGGCAGCAGCTTGTGGCGGTCGCACGGGATCAGCCCGCCGTCCGGCCTTCGCTCCGCCATCAGCAGATAGGGGCTGCCGAGCAGCCGGGCGGCGTGTTCGGTTTCGCCCCGCTCGACCAGCCGGCGAATGGCCGACGAGCTCAGGTGTTCGTGTTCGAGTTCCTGCTCGGCTACTTCGATGATGCGCAGTCGGTATTGCTCCTGCAACTGTAACAGCAGGTCGTGACCGCCGCTCTTGTCGTGGCCGAAGCGGTGGTCGTAACCGATCACGAGCGTGGAGACGCCGGCCTCGCGGACCAGCATCCGGATGAACTCTTGCGGGGAAAGGCGGCTGAATGCCCGGTCGAAAGGAATGACGACCAGATTGTCGATGCCGAGCTGCTCCAGCAGGTGGAACTTCTCCTCGGGCGAGGTGAGCAGCTTCAGGTCGGGCTCCTTCTCCAGCAGCAGCCGGGGATGGGGCGAAAAGGTGACGACCAGGCTTTCGCCGCCGCTCCGGCGGGCTTCGTCGACCACCTGACGAAGCAGTACCCGGTGGCCGCAGTGTACACCGTCGTAGGAACCGACGGTGGCCGTGATGCACCGGGACGGGGAGAATGCGTCGAGACTACGGAAGATCCGCATGCGTTCAGGAGTTACCGTTACCCTCCTCCGCCTCCTTGACGAAGTAGGCGACCTTTTCGAGCAGGGTCGTGATGTCGTAGTTCTCCACGACGATTCCCTGCGGGAAATTGAGCGGCGTGGAGGTGAAGTTGAGCACCCCCTTGATGCCTGCATTGATGATCGGAACCACCAGATGCGGAGCTACCTTCGTGGGCGACGAGACGATCACGATGCTGATTTCGCGCTCCTCGACCGTCTTTTCGAAATCGTTCATGTGGTAGCAGGGAATGCCGTCGATCTCGGTGCCGACTTTCTTGGGGTCGATGTCGAATGCCGCGATGATCTTCAGCTTCAGCCCCTTGTCGTTGAAATACTTCGTGATGGCCTGACCCAGGTGGCCCATGCCCAGCACGGCGATGTTCATGGGCTGAACGCTGTCGAGGATGCCGCTGATGAAGTCGATCAGGACCTTGACGTCGTAACCCTTTTTCGTGTCGCTCGAGAACCCGATCAGCATCAGGTCGCGGCGGACCTGTACGGCCGTGATGCCGTGCATGCCGGCCAGTACGTGGGAGAAGATATGCGAGATGCCCTGCTTGTGGCAGGCCAGCAGCGTTCGGCGATACTCGCTCAGCCGCTCGATGGTCTTTTCGGGAATCCCGTTCGAGATATTTGCCATGACGAATCTATTCGAGGGTGATCGTAAAGTCGGAGTTGTAGTTTATGCGCACCCACTCCTGATTGACGTGGGTCGGCGAGTTCGGTTCCTGACGGAACGTGTAGGTCGTCTGAAGCGGTTTGTAGCGCCGTCCCTCCATATCGTACTCGATGTCGGAGTACATGCCCGGGCAGAAGATGACGGCCGTTTCATAACCCCGATAGGAGTAGAGGTTGGGCATGGAGCCGAAAGCGCGGATGTACTCGGTGTCGAAACGCCGCACCTCCTCGCTGTCCCGCTTGGCGTGGAAGATCGAGAAGAGCACGACCCGGTTTTTGAAGAAGGTCGTGCGGTCGATGTTCGCATAGCGGTTCCAGCGGGCATTGCCCACGACCGTGTACTCGGGTGCACTGAAGCCGCGGGCCTGCAGATTGGTCTGGGCCGAGGCCAGCGAGGCCAGAATGCGGTCGACGTCGACCTCGTTGTCGGAAAGTACGAAGAAGAGGTGCTTGTCGTAACGCTTCAGCAGCGGCGTCAGGTCGCTGCGGCGGGCGAAATCGGCTCCCTGAACCGACTGGTAGTCGTAGTACTCGAACGCCCGGTCCTGCAACCGGTCGAGAATCTCCCGCTCGAACTCCGGATCGTTGTGCTCGGTGCGGATCAGCGTGACATTGCCGCCCGCCTCCAGCAGCGATGCCAGTTTGTCGTACTTGTGCGATTCGGGCGGCGCCATCTGGAACAGGGCGTCGCTTTCGAGCTGTTTCAGGTCGGCCAGCGGGGTCACAACGGGTATCCCCTGCTCCTCTGCGTAGCGGACCACGGGCTCCGCATGCTCTTCGTAGACCGGACCCACGATCAGCCGGGCTTCGCGGAACTGGGGATTCTGCAATAGAGCCTCGATCCTCGCGGGACTTTTCCGGATGTCGAATAGGTTCAGATCGACGGAGTATCCGCGGTTCTTAACCGCCTCCAGACCCAGCAGAAAGCCCTGATAGAAAGCGGTGAAATTGGGACTCGGCGTCCCCGACTCGGACGAGAGCGGCAACAGCAGCGCTACCTGAAGCCGTTCGGAGGGACGCAGGGCGCGGAACACGATTTCTGCCGGCGGGGTTGTCTCGCCCTGCATCCCGGTCGTGTCGGCCGGATCGATCGTCGGCTCCGGAGTCTCGGCGACGGGCGTTTCGCAGGGGACGCGGACGATGGCGCCCGCTTTCAGCCCCTCTTGCAGGTCGTTGAGTGCGATGAACTCCTGTTCGGTCATACCGAACCGGCGGGAGAGCGAGTAGACGGTTTCTCGGGGCTGGACGACATAATACGCATAGCCGGAGGCTGAGGCCCCGGCGTGGTTCAACGCCTCGGCATATTGCGTCAGTTCGCTGCGGGTCCGCTCCTCGTCGGTGCGGCCGATCTCCTTCTTGCGGATCAGCAGCGTTCGGCCGACCGTCAGGTGACGGGGATCGAGCCCCTCGTTGTCCTCCAGAATCGTTTCGACCGAGATCTCGTAGCGCCGCGAGACGGCGTAGAGTGTCTCGCCCGGAGCGACCGTATGTTCGATGAAGGTCTTTTTGCGCCGCTTCTCCTCCTTCGCCGTCAGGGGGCGCTCCCCGTCCTGCTTCTTGACGAGCGGAATCCGAAGTGTCTGGTCGATCTTCAGCCCGTCGGCGGCCGTCGGGTTGTATTCAAGCAGGGTGCTCTCGCTGATATTGTAGCAGCGGGCGATGGCGAAGAGCGTGTCGCCCTTGCGGACGGTGTGGATGTAGAACTTCTCGCCGTTGATGTAGACCACGGTTTGCGAACGCTCGACGGGCACCGCCGCATGGAGACATGCGGCGGCGATCGTCAGGGCGATAAGCAGAAGAACTCTCTTCATTTGGGTGTTATTTGCTGTTTTTGCGGCGGCACCGGATCTCGGTGATCACCTTTTTCGTATAGAGCGGAAAGTCGCCGTTCATCATCCAGGCGTAATAGCTCGGTTCGCTGTCGAATATCTCCTCGACCTTGCGCCCCTTGTATTTCCCGAATCCGAACACCTCTTCCCCCTTTTCGTTGATGAGTATGCGGCCGGCGTAGTCCGCCGTCTTGTCGCGCGTGGAGAATTCCGCCAGCGCCGCGACGTCGTTCTGCAACTCGGGATAGCGGTCCAGCTGCGCCTTCAGCACCTCGTAGGTAGCCAGCGTGTCGGCCTCGGCCGAGTGGGCCTCCTCGAGGTTCTTGTCGCAGTAGAACTTGTAGGCGGCGACCAGCGTGCGCTGCTCCATCTTGTGGAAGATGTTCTGCACGTCGATGAAGCGGCGCCGCTTGAAATCGACGTCGACACCGGCGCGCAGGAACTCCTCGACCAGCACGGGCAGGTCGAAGCGGTTCGAGTTGAAGCCGCCGAAGTCGCACCCCTCGAGGAACTGCGCCAGCGATTTGGCGATCTGGGCGAACTGCGGACAATCCTTCACATCCTCGTCGGTGATGTGGTGGATGGCGCTCGCCTCGGCGGGAATGTGCATGCCGGGGTTGATCCGGCGGGTCTTCACGATCTCCCGGCCGTCGGGCATCACCTTGACGAGCGAGATCTCGACGATCCGGTCGCGGGCCGTATCCACACCGGTGGTCTCCAGGTCGAAGAAGACGATGGGTCGTTTGAGGTTGAGTTGCATGTCGGGCCTTACGCGTTAATCATCATGGGCATGATCAGCATCAGGGTCTCCGACGCCTGTTTGTCGTCGTAAACGGGCTTGAATACGCCGGCACGGGTCGAATCGGCCAGCTCGATCACCACGGTCGGCGTGTCGATATTCGACAGGATCTCCACCAGGAAGGTCGACTTGAAGCCGATGGTGATGGGGGCGCCGTCGTAGCTGCACGAGATGGTCTCGTTGGCCGACAGCGAGAAGTCGATGTCCTGCGCCGTGAGGTTGATGCGGTTCTGGGCGATATCCATGCGGATCAGGTTGGTCGTGGGGTTGGAGCAGATGGCCACGCGCTTGATGCCGTTCAGCAGTTCGATCCGGTCCACCAGCACCTTGTTGGGGTTGTTGGTCGGGATCACGGCGTTGTAGTTGGGATAGGAGCCCTCGATCAGCCGGCAGACGAAGGTGGCGTTCTTCAGCTCGAAGCGGACGTTGTTGGCGTCGAAGCTCATGCGGATCTCCTCGTCCTCCTTCAGCAGCGCCGACTTGAGCAGGTTGGCGGGTTTCTTGGGCAGGATGAAGGCCGTAGTCAGGTCGCCCTCGCGCTCGACGGCGTATTTCACCAGCTTGTGGGCGTCGGTGGCGACGAAAGTGAGCTTGCCGGGTTCGAAATTGAAGTAGACGCCGTTCATCTGGGGGCGGAAGTTGTCGTCGGCCGTGGCGAAGATGGTCTTGTTGATGCCGTTTACCAGTGTGTCGACATCCAGCGCGATCTCGCACTTGTCGTTCGAGAACTCGGGCAGCTCGGGATAGCTGACGGCGCTGGCGCCCGGGAACGAGAGCGAACCGCTCTTCCAGTTGACGGTGATCTCCCAATTGCTGTCGTCCACGCTGATGGTGAGGGGCATTTCGGGGAACTCCTTCAGCAGATCCAGCATCTGCTTGACGGGGGCGGCGATGGAGCCTTCGCTCTCGACGTTCTCCACTTCGATGGAGCCGATCATGGTGGTCTCCAGGTCGGAGGTCGTTACCTGCAGCCTGCCCTCCTTGAGAACCAGGCAGAAGTAGTCGAGAATGGGCAGCGTGCTTTTGTTGCTGATGACCTTGCCGGCCGTTGCCAGCAGAGAGAGCAGCGCGGAACTTGATACGGAGAATTTCATGTTATCTTTCTGTTTTTATCGTTTTCTGTTATTATTTGCGGTTACAGGGTCGCCAGGCGGTCCAGTGCGTCGGCGATCATCTGTCTGACGAACGGTTTGTAGTCCGTGCAGGCGTCGAGCGCCACCCGCTGGGCGATGATGGTGCACATGGTGGCGGCGCGGTGCCCCATCAGGGCGGCCAGACCGGCCAGGGCCGAGCCCTCCATCTCGAAGTTGGTGATGCGGCGACCTTCGTAGCGGAACGACTCGATCTTCTCGTTGAGCTGCGGATCGGCCGGCTGGAGACGCACCCAGCGGCCCTGCGGAGCGTAGAAGCCCGGAGCCGCGATGGTGATGCCCTCGACGGTCATGTCGCGGAACAGTTCGAGAAGCTCCTTGTCGGCGTCGATGAAATAGGGTTTCGGCAGCAACTCGTTCCAGCCGGTATGCTGCATGAAGGCCCGTTCGATGTCCAGGTCGCAGACGTCGTTGCGCCCCTTGTAGTAGTTCAGCAGGCCGTCGAATCCGACCGAGGTGCGCGAGAAGACCACCTGCCCCACCTTGATGTCGGGCTGGATGGCGCCCGAGGTGCCCAGCCGGACCAGCGTGAGCCGTCTCTTCTGAGCCTTCTCCTGCCGGGTTTCGAAGTCGACATTGGCCAGTGCGTCGAGCTCCGTGACGGAGATATCGATGTTTCCGATGCCGATGCCCGTGGAGAGTACGGTCATGCGGCGCCCCTTGTAGGTGCCCGTCACGGTTTTGAATTCCCGATTGGAGACTTCGCATTCGATCTTTTCGAAAAAGGAGGCTACCAATGCGACGCGGCCGGGATCGCCGACGAGAATCACGATGTCGGCAAGCTGCTCCGGCTTGAGGTGGAGGTGGAAAATCGATCCGTCGCTGTTGATAATCAATTCGGAAGGAGGGATGGTTCTCATAAAAAATCCGTTTTTAATTTTTTTAATTGGCATAAAAGTAATATATTTACGTCGAATATCAAAGAAAAAACCAAAATTTCCTTTATATAGGTATATTGACAAATAATTTTCTTAACTTTCATAAACCGATGACACTCATTAAATCGATCTCCGGTATTCGCGGAACCGTCGGCGGCGCGGTCGGAGAGAACCTCACGCCGATCGACGTGGTGAAATTTACGACGGCATACGTGCGCTTCATGACAGAGCAGAACGACGGCAAACGACTGACTATCGTGGTGGGCCGCGACGCCCGCATCTCGGGCGAGATGGTGGACGACCTGATCGAGGGCACGCTGCTGGGCTGCGGCGCGGATGTAATCAACGTGGGCCTCTGCACCACTCCCGGAACCGAGATGGCCGTGATCTGCAACCGGGCCGACGGCGGCATCATCATCACCGCTTCGCATAACCCCAGGCAGTGGAATGCGCTGAAGCTGCTCAACGCCCGGGGCGAGTTCCTGAACGACGCCGAGGGCAAGCGCGTGCTGGCTCTGGCCGAGGACGAGAGCTTCCTCTACCCCGAGATCGACTCTATCGGCCGCGTCTTGTCGCGCGAGCCCTTCAATGACGAACATATCCGCCGCGTACTGGCTCTTCCTTTGGTCGATGCGGAGGCGGTCAAGGCCCGCAAATTCAAGGTCGTAGTGGATGCTGTCAATTCGGTGGGCGGCGTGGTGATCCCCAAGCTGCTCCGCGAACTGGGCTGCGAGGTGGTGGAGCTGAACTGCGAGCCGACGGGCTACTTCGCCCACAACCCCGAACCTCTGCCCGAGAACCTGACGGAGATCTCGCAGGTGATCGTACGCGAGGGGGCCGATCTGGGCGTGGTGGTCGATCCCGACGTCGACCGGCTGGCCTTCGTGAGCGAGGACGGATCGATGTTCGTCGAGGAGTACACGCTGGTGGCCGTCGCAGACTATATTCTTTCGCACGCGAAGGGCAGCACCGTGTCGAACCTCTCCTCCTCCCGCGCCCTGCGGGACGTGACCGAACGCCACGGCTGCGAATATTTCGCTTCGGCCGTGGGCGAGGTGAACGTGGTTGCCAAAATGAAGGAGGTCGGAGCCGTGATCGGTGGCGAGGGCAACGGCGGTGTGATCTACCCCGAGCTGCACTATGGCCGCGACGCGCTGGTTGGTGTGGCGCTTTTCCTGACCTACCTGGCGCAGAAGAACATGAAGATGACCGAGCTGCGCAGGAGCTACCCCGCCTATTTCGCGTCGAAGAACAAGATTCAGCTGACGCCCGCCATCGATGTGGATAAAGTATTGCGCGAGATCAAGGCGCGTTATGCCGGTGAAAACGTAAACGATATCGATGGCGTGAAGATCGACTTCGCCGAGAGCTGGGTCCACCTTCGCAAGTCCAACACCGAGCCGATCATCCGGATCTATACCGAGGCGAAGTCGATGGACGAGGCCGATGCGCTGGCCCGGCGGTTCATGGATGAGATCAAAACGATTTGCAATTTATAATTCAGGTATGCGATGAAAAGGATCGGTTTGTGGTTGGCGGCGGCGATGCTGTCCGTCGCCTGCACGGGGGGCCGCCCGACGGTCGCCGGCACCTATGCGGGGACTTTGCCGGCGGCGGACTGCCCGGGAATCGAGGTGGAGCTGACGCTGCTCCCCTCCGGGGAGTACGCCTGGACGAGCGAATACCTCGAACGGGATTTCCGTCTGACGGAGACGGGACGCTATCGGATCGAAAACGGCACGGTGACGGTCACGCCCGAAGGGTCGGATGAAGCCCCGACCCGGTTTCGGATCGAAAAGGAGGCGCTGCGCATGCTCGACACGGAATGCCGGGTTATTGAAGGCGGCCTGTCCGAGAATTACGTACTGAAGAAAACCAAATGACTATGAAAGAAGCGAAGCTTTATATAGAGAAGAATAAGGATCGGTTCCTCAACGAGTTGTTCGAGGTGCTGCGAATCCCTTCGGTGAGTGCGCAGTCGGCGCACAGGGAGGATATGGTGCGCTGTGCGGAGCATCTGGCCGCCGCGCTGGTCGAGGCCGGTGCGGATAGGGCCGAAGTGATGCCCACCGCAGGAAATCCGGTGGTGTACGGCGAGAAGATCGTCGACCCAGCGGCCAAGACCGTGCTGGTCTACGGCCACTACGACGTGATGCCCGTGGAGCCTGTCGGCGAGTGGCTGACCGATCCTTTCGAACCGGTGGTGAAAGAGGGACGCATCTGGGGCCGCGGTGCCGACGATGACAAGGGGCAGCTTTTCATGCACATCAAGGCTTTCGAGGCGATGTGCGCGACCGACAGCCTGCCCTGCAACGTGAAGTTCATGCTCGAAGGCGAGGAGGAGATCGGTTCCGAACACCTCTACGCGTTCTGCGAGGAGAACCGGGAGCTGTTGGCGGCGGATATCATTCTGGTGTCGGACACCTCGATGATCGGCATGGATACGCCGTCGATCACCTGCGGACTGCGCGGCTTGACCTACATGGAGGTCGAGGTGACGGGGCCGAACAAGGATCTGCACTCGGGTCTCTTCGGCGGTGCCGTCGCCAATCCTGCCAACGTGCTCGCCCGCCTGCTGGCATCGCTGGTCGACGAGCGGGGGCGGATCACGATCCCCGGATTCTACGACGATGTGCGCGAGCTGACCCCGGCCGAGCGCGAGGCCTTCAACCGGGCCCCCTTCTCCCTGGAGGAGTATAAGCAGGCGCTGGAGATCGGCGACGTGGAGGGCGAGGCCGGCTATACGACGATGGAGCGTACGGGCGTTCGCCCTTCGCTGGACATCAACGGCATCTGGGGCGGCTATATCGGCGAAGGCACCAAGACGGTGATTCCGTCGACCGCCTCGGCGAAGGTGTCGATGCGTCTGGTCCCCGATCAGGACTGGAAGAGGATCGCCGAGCTCTTCGAGGCGCATTTCAAGGCGATTGCCCCCGCGAGCGTGAAGGTCGAGGTGCGCGCCCTGCACGGCGGCATGCCCTACGTATCGCCGACCGACCTGCCCGCCTATCGGGCGGCCGAACGGGCTATCGAGGAGAGTTTCGGCAGGAAGCCGCTGCCCTTCTATTCGGGCGGCTCGATTCCGGTCGTCAGCGGTTTCGAGTCGATTCTGGGGCTGAAGTCCATCCTGATGGGCTTCGGGCTGGCGGAGGATGCCATCCACTCCCCGAACGAGAGTTTCGGCCTCGACCAGTTCTACAAGGGCATCGAGACCCTGCCGCTCTTCTATAAATATTTTGCCGAGACGGAATAACCTAACGACGGGCGGGCGGCCGGACTTCGTGTCTCGCCCCGCCCCTTTATTGAAATCATACGATGAAAAGAGTTGTCATTCTTACGGCCGCACTCCTTCTGGTTGCAGGCACCTTTCATTCGGTCCGCGCCGAGGAGGGATCGCGACGCGGCGGCGCGGCGAAAAGCGAAGTGCGCATCGGCTACGGTATGCTCTCGGCGAACAGCGTCGTGAACAGCTATTCGGACATGCTGGCCGATTTTCTCTCCGACGGATCGGTCGCCTATGCCAACGAGTCGGGCTCGGGGGCGATCTGCCTCTCGTATCGTTACCGCATTCTCCCGCGCGTCCACCTGGGCGCTACGCTGGGGTATGAACGGGTGCGGAAGGATTACGTCTATACGGTCCTCGGGGCGCCCGAGATCGTGGGCGGCAAGAACGACTACCTGACCGTTGCGGCCGATCTTCAGTTCCGCTACCTCCAAGTCCCTTCGGGCATTCTCTCGCTGTACTGGGGTGTCGGGCTCGGCGCCGGATTCCACAAACAGAAGCTCTCCGGATTCGCCTACGGACCGGACAAGTACGACGAAACCCGCTTGGCCTATCAGGTCACGCCGCTCGGGCTGACCGTGGGACTGAAGCGCTTCGGAGCCTTCGCCGAGGTGGGTTTCGGTTACAAGGGCATCTTTCAGTTCGGCGCCTACGCCCGCTTCTGACGGATTGTCACCCTTTTGAAAACGAAGCCCTCCGCCCGAAAGACGGAGGGCTTCGTTTTCGCCGCGGACGGTCAGTTGCCCGAGAAGTTCGAACGGATGTAATCCTCCAGCGTGAAGCTCGTGTTCGCCTCGGAGCGGCCGATCACCTCGACCTCGGTCTCGATCATCAGCGGCTTGCGGTCGTAGACGAGGTTGCGCAGAAAGGAGCAGATCTCGTTGCGGTTGTCGTTCAGCGGCTCCTCGGCGATCTCGTGCGCGGCTCCCTCGACGGAGTAGAAGACGAAGGGGGACTGCAACTCCTCGAGTTGGCCTGCGATGTATTTCGAGCCGAAGAATCCGGCTCCCGGGACACGCACGGCATCATAGGGGACATTGCTGTCGGCGTTGCCGTGGAAGAGCAACAGCGGTGCGGGCTTCCGGTTCCATACCGGCTCTTCGCCCAACTGGAAGATGGCTCCGGCCAGGGAGATCACGCCGGCATAGCGGAATCCGTCCGGAAGAATGCGGGCGTTCGGGTCCCCGTTGCAGAGGGCGTATTCCCCCTGAAGTACGGTGATGGCGCCGGCGCTCGATCCGCAGGTGATGATCCGCTCGGGGTCGATCCCCCAGGCCTCTGCCCGGTTCAGGATGAATGCGGTGGCCGAATAGAGGTCATCCACGGCCATCCGGATGGCGGAGACCAGCTTGCGGGCGAAAAGTTCCTGCGAAGCCAGATCGGCGGGCGAGGCGTCGCGAAGTCCGAGGCGGTAGTCGATCGAGACCACATCCACCCCGCGGCCGGCCATGTAGTTGAAGAAGCCCGTGTACTTTTCGGAGTCGCGGTTGCCGTGGGTGAAGCCGCCGCCGAAGAGGAACAGCAGGCAGGGGCGCTTCTCGTGCGTCGGCTGCACGGCGGTGTAACGGTCCAGATAGAGGGTGGCATCCCCCTTCACGGCATAGAGCATCGTGCTCTTGCTGACTTCGGCGCCCGATACGGCCCATGCGGCTAGGAGCAGAGCGCAGGAGAGAAAGATTCTTTTCATCGTCGAATTTTATTTACATCATTTCATCGTAAGCGTACTTCACGGCCCGGTTCAGAATCTCCAGCAGGTGCTTCGTCTTGCCGAACTCCCGGATCGTGTTGCGGAGCAGATTCCGATCTGTCAGGAATTGCTCGTCGACGGGTCGGGTGACCCAGAACTCCTTGAGCTTCAGCCATTCGTCGTATTCCGTGCCGGCAGGGAATCCCTTCGGGGTGCGTTTCAGCTTGTTGCCCTCGTAAAGCGTGAAGCCTTCGGCCTCGCGGAGCGCCTGCGCAATTTCCGCGCCATTGTCCAGAATCTCCTCGCGCAGGCTCCGCAGCACGGGTCCCTCGGGCATGTAGACGCCCGCCACCAGCTGGTTGTGCCACTTCGAATCGCCCTCGGGTTCGATATGGAAATAGTAGCCTCCGTAACCCGAGCTCTTGCCGTGCGGCGCGATGAAGGCTCCCAGCCAACCCTTGTAGGGAGACTTGTCGGGGCTGAACCGCGTGTCGCGGTTGATCCGGTAGGTGCAGTCCTGGACGCGGAGACCCTCGACGGAGGGGTCGATGGCCGACAGGCCGTCAATCAGCTCCTCCACGAATCCGTTGAACCGCTTGCGGACGCGGGTGTAACGCTCCCGGTTGGCGTCGAACCAGGTTTTGTTGTTGTTGGCGCTCAGTTCGCGCATGAAATCGAGTACCTCTCTCATCTCTGTCATTCGATTAAGAAAGTCTCCCTTCGCGAAAAGGGAGACTTGGTAAAAATGGGCTTTTGTCCGTTACCAGGCGAAAAGCGGATAGTCGGCCATCAGGGCGTTGACATCCTTGCGGACGGATGCGATGTTCTCTTCGTTCTCGGGGTCGCACAGTACGCGGTCGATCAGCTCGACGATGTAGTCCATCTTCTCCTCCTTCAGACCGCGGGTCGTGATGGCGGGCGTGCCGAAGCGCAGACCCGAGGTCTGGAACGGCGAGCGGCTGTCGAACGGAACCATGTTCTTGTTGGTCGTGATATCGGCCGCCACCAGGCTCTTTTCGGCCAGCTTGCCGGTCAACTCGGGGAACTTCGTGCGCAGGTCGACCAGCATGAGGTGGTTGTCCGTGCCGCCCGACACGATCTTGTAGCCGCGCTTCACGAAAGCTGCGGCCATCGCGGCGGCGTTCTTCTGCACCTGCAGCTGATATTCCCGGTATTCGGGTTCGAGCGCCTCGCCGAAGGCCACGGCCTTCGCGGCGATGACATGCTCCAGCGGACCGCCCTGAATGCCGGGGAATACGGCCGAGTTCAGGATCTGCGACATCATCTTCACGGCGCCCTTCGGCGTGGTGAGACCCCACGGGTTTTCGAAATCCTTACCCATCAGGATGATACCGCCGCGCGGACCGCGCAGGGTCTTGTGGGTGGTCGAGGTTACGATATGGGCGTATTTCACGGGGTTGTCGAGCACGCCGGCGGCGATCAGTCCGGCCGTGTGGGCCATGTCCACCATCAGCAGGGCACCCGCCTTGTCGGCGATTTCGCGCATGCGCTTGTAGTCCCACTCGCGCGAGTAGGCCGATGCGCCGCCCACGATCAGCTTGGGCTTGCACTCCAGCGCCTTCCGCTCCATGGCGTCGTAGTCGATCGTGCCCGTCGTCTCGTCGAGCTGATAGCCTACGGCCTTGAAATACTTGCCGGACATGTTGACCGGCGAGCCGTGCGAGAGGTGGCCGCCGTGCGCCAGATCGAGACCCATGAAGGTGTCGCCCGGCTGCAGGACGGCGAAGAATACCGCCATGTTGGCCTGGGCGCCCGAGTGCGGCTGTACGTTGGCGTATTCGGCCCCGTAGAGCTTGCAGATGCGCTCGATAGCCAGACGCTCCACCTGGTCCACGACCTCGCAGCCGCCGTAGTAGCGGGCGGCCGGATAGCCTTCGGCGTATTTGTTGGTCAGTACCGAGCCCATGGCCTCCATAACCTGGTCGCTGACGAAATTCTCGGATGCGATCAATTCGATGCCGTGCATCTGTCGCTGACGTTCCGATCGGATCAAATCGAAAATTTGGGTGTCCCTTTTCATGTCGATGATTTAGGTATTTGGTTCTTTTGCGAGGTAAAGATAATCAATTTTGCGAAATTTTCCGCCTCGTTCCGTCCCGGCAGCGAATTTTTATAAAAAATGTCAGCCTTGCGATATAGTTACAGAACATAAGCGTGTTCATGTTTCAAGAGAGTTGCCAATTACTCTGTAGGGCAAGGCATATGAAGATAAAGAATAATCCCCAGCATTAACCGGGGATTATTCTTTATCTGTTGTAGAAATTCCGATGTTCCTAATATTCATCATAGATATCATCATCCATGCCCCATTTATCAGCTTTGCCAGTTGCCTCTGCTACTTTTCTGGCGGCTTTATTTGTCAATAATTTTAAAGCTCTTTCTAAATTATTACGTTGCAGATGAACATCATTTACTATGACAGCCCCTTGTGCATCTATTGCTCGCAAAGTTATAATGTTGCGCTTAAGTAGGTTGATTTGTATTGTGCGTTCATCTTCATCTTCAACGACAATACTTGTTTTAAGCGGGCTATCGTTCATAAAACCAAGAATAGCGTTGAGACTTTCTTTTGCTTTCTCAATGTCAGTTCCAAGAGCAAATTCAAAATCATCGTCAAATCTGTTTTCAGTATTGACTAATATTCCATAAGTTGTTTTCTCTCCCAATATTCGACAATATAATTTGTGTTCTGCTACTCGCTTTGTTGGCTGCCCATTTAAAGCTCCGAGGATATTAGCGGCCGATCCTCCGGTAATATTGCCTATAATGATAAGATTGTTATCAAACGTTTTCTTTACTTTGATTTGTGCATAAGATGAGGTGATGGACAGAGCTAACATCCCGATCATCAGTAGTAGTTTTTTCATGAAAATAATTTTTAGGTTAATAGTGTGGCAAATATAGCGAAAATCCCCCCCC
>Ga0073908_1000086_pt1 | contig 134937 bp, 108 predicted proteins | sample MucameincwithD2O_FD_65484 | JGI IMG/M metagenome (GOLD analysis project Ga0073908, IMG submission 65484) | Mouse cecum microbial communities from Vienna, Austria - Mucus amended microcosms incubated with D2O | ecosystem: Host-associated > Mammals > Digestive system > Large intestine > Cecum... | reverse complement strand
ACAATCAGGTGATTATCAGGGTTTATTCGTACCCAGACCCGGGGTCGAACCGGGATGGAAGTGAATCCACTGGTGTTTGAGACCAGCGCGTCTACCGATTCCGCCATCTGGGCATGTTTGATTTCTCAAATGCGGTGCAAAGATACAGCTTTTTTCTAAACCTGCAATACTTTTCCTAAAAAAAGTCGAAAAAAACGATAAAACCAGCTTGAATCATTCCTTATTTGTAAAATATGCAGTACATTAGCAGAAACTTTTAAAATCAATAGCATGGTAACCAATAAGGATAATTTCTGTGTAATTATGGGTGGAGGAATAGGCAGCCGTTTCTGGCCATTCAGCCGCAAAACACTTCCAAAACAGTTTCTGGATTTCTTTGGTACGGGACGTTCCTTGCTACAGCAAACCTTCGACCGTTTCAAGCAAGTAATTCCCATGGGAAATATACTTATCGTAACAAATGACTTGTATGCCGACCTTGTAAAGGAACAACTTCCCGAACTTAAGCCCGAACAGATTCTACTGGAACCGACGCGCAGGAATACAGCCCCCTGCATCGCATGGGCTTCCTATCATATCCACGCCTTGAATCCGAACGCCAATATAGTGGTAGCTCCTTCGGACCACTTAATTCTGAAGGAAGGTGAATTTCTGGCAGCTATCGAAAAAGGGCTGGATTTCGTTTCCGTATCGGACAACCTGCTGACACTCGGCATCAAGCCCAACCGTCCGGAAACCGGATATGGCTATATACAAATAGCCGAAGCCACCGGTGATAATTTCTACAAGGTAAAAACCTTCACTGAAAAGCCCGAACTGGAACTAGCAAAAGTATTCGTGGAAAGTGGAGAATTCTATTGGAACTCTGGTCTGTTCATGTGGAACGTAAATACCATCATCAAGGCAAACGAAACCCTGCTGCCCGAGCTGACCTCCAAACTGGCTCCCGGCAAAGATGTGTATGGAACAGTCCAAGAGAAACAATTCATTGATGAGAACTTCCCTGCTTGCCCTAATGTCTCCATAGATTTCGGCATCATGGAAAAAGCAGACAACGTATATGTATCATTAGGTGATTTCGGCTGGTCTGATTTAGGAACCTGGGGGTCTTTGTATGATTTGTCTCCCAAAGATGAAGCAGGCAATGTAGCTCTAAAATGTAAATCACTCATCTATAACAGCAAGGACAATATCGTGGTGCTGCCCGACAACAAACTTGCTGTTATCGACGGTTTGGAAGGTTATCTCATAGCTGAGTCGGACAATGTATTACTGATTTGCAAGAAGGATGAAGAACATACCATCCGCAAATATGTGAATGACGCCCAGATAAAATTGGGAGAAAAATACATTTAAATTAAGAATTAAAGGATAGGTGCCGAAGATAAAAAATAGCGGGAGTTGGATGAGTTCCAACTCCCGCTTCCGTTTATTTAGGGGAGGAAAATAAACCGGTTAAAGCGCTGCACGGATGGCTTCCGCCACAGCTTTGAATTCTTCGCCCGTCAGTTTCAGTTTGGGATTGGAGAAAAGCATATCTTTTTCGTTCTGCATAGGAATCAGATGTATGTGCGCATGAGGCACTTCCAGCCCCAATACCGCTTCTCCTACCTTTCTACACGGGAAGGCCTTGCCAATGGCAAGCGCCACTCTCTTGGCGAAAACATGCATCGCCGCCAAATCCTCATCATTCAAATCGAAGATATAATCTACTTCCTGCTTGGGAATGACCAATGTATGACCTTTTACCAACGGATTGATGTCAAGGAACGCAAAGAATCTGTCATCCTCCGCCACCTTGTAGCAAGGTATTTCACCTGCGATAATTCTACTGAATATTGTTGCCATAGCTATAAATTATAAAATAAGGCAAGCCCGTATGCGGACCTGCCTTCCTTTAAAATGATATGTTCACTACTTCCAGGTTAATCATGCCCTGCGGAACTTTGATTTCTGCGATGTCACCTACTTTCTTGCCAAGCAGACCTTGTGCAATCGGAGTATTCACGGAAATCTTTCCTTCCTTCAGATTGGCTTCACTTTCGGACACGATGGTATAAACCATCTTCATGCCATTCTTCACGTTCTTAAGTTCTACTTTATTGAGAATCTGTACAGAATCAGTTTTCAACTTCGACTCATCAATAATCTTGGCGTCGGCAATGGTCAGCTTCAGGTTGTTGATTTTCATCTCAAGCATACCTTGGGCTTCCTTGGCAGCATCATACTCTGCATTTTCCGACAAATCACCTTTGTCACGCGCTTCGGCAATGGCAGCCGATATTTTGGGACGTTCCACCGTCTCCAGGTGTTTCAATTCGGCCATCAATTTCTTGTAGCCGTCTTCTGACATATAAGCCATACTTTTTCCTCCTTAAATGTTATGTTAGTTTTTAATGGTACTATAAACAAAAAAGAATTCCAACATGGTCAGCATGCTGGAACCCTCTTTCCGATTTTCCTTTGCAAAGATAGCCTTTTATGCAATGCGTGTCAAGCATAAAAGGCTGCTTTGTAACATATTTAAACGAAAACTTCTTACTTATAACATGTTATAGCAATGCTTTCACTGCCGCCTCCAGGTCTTTAATGCTCTCTCCACGGGCACTCAACTCATTGTTCTTGTTGACCAGGAACACAGAAGGCACATTCTTCACATTATAAGAAGCCGCTATAGACGAATAAATTCCATTGCCGTCGCGCACACAAATCCAAGGTAGATTGTCGGCAGTTGTTTTCCAATAGTGCTCGTCTGCATCCAGAGAAACCTGATAAATTTCCAATCCCTGGGCAGCATACTTGTCGTACAAGTCACGCAACATATAATTATGTGTAGCAGAAACGGCACTCTGATAAACAGTGAAGTCCACAATAACAGCCTTGCCCTTCAATTCGCTCAACTTACGTGTATTGCCCTTCATGTCACGTAGGTTAATGTCGATGATGCCGGTTTCGGAAATTGCCTCTTCAGGGATTTCCACCACCTTCTGTTGCGGAGTACGGGTATTCTTCATTCCCTTTATTACAATGTTGTAGAGGTTCTTGGAACGGTCTGCATCCGGATAATAATTGTTCAAGCTGGTTGCCACGGCTGCAAAACACTTAACGTCTTCCTTATTGTTCAGAGGGTCGAAAATCAAATAATTATTCAACTTCTGAAACAAGGCGAAATAGGCGGTAGCCGTATTGGGAGCAGCAAAAATATAGCTGATTTTCACTTCATCCTTATAATTCTTCAATAAAGAAGCGAGGCTATCCTCAAAAACATCAGCGCCTATCTTATGTGCCTGCACCGACTGCAGCAATGCATTCACATTGTCCTGAAGCTTCATCTGCTTCAAGGTCAAGTCCTTTATCTTCGAGCTGTTCGGAGAACCTTCGACCGTATAGGCAGTGGCAAAATCGGTATAAGGTGCCCTTACCAAAACCGTTTCCGTCGAATCTACCGAGAAATTAATAACCTTGTCATCTACCCGCAAACGGTAGAATTCCGGAGACACCGGACGTACCAGCTTGAAGTGGAAAGAACCATCCCCTTTCAGTTTTACAGAATCCAAAGGGACAATACCTTCCAATGCCGAGGCTTCCAAATAAAGCATCTTGCCGTCGGCACCAGACACTTCACCCTCTACTTTGAATTTAGGTTCGGAATTACATGCACCCAATGCTATTGCAGTAAGTGCCATAAAAAAGATTTTCTTCATATCGTATCTTCAGTTTTGTTTTGCAAACGTGCCTGCAAATATACTTCTTTTCAAGTTCAGTCAAAGCATTTTCCCACGTTCTTACATATAGAAAACAGCAAAAAACAACTAAATACAAACTTTTTATCTCATTCCCACCATTTTACATGAATAAATTATGTATCTTTGCACGAATTTTGAAAGAAAATTAGATATAAAACATTTTTTATGATTAACCCAATTGTTAAGACGATCGAGCTTCCTGATGGCAGAACCATCACGCTCGAAACGGGAAAGCTGGCAAAACAGGCAGACGGTTCTGTAATGCTTCGTATGGGCAACACCATGCTTTTAGCTACTGTTTGTGCCGCCAAGGACGCAGTTCCCGGAACAGATTTCATGCCATTACAAGTAGAGTACAAAGAAAAATTCTCCGCATTCGGACGTTTCCCCGGCGGTTTCACAAAACGTGAAGGACGCGCTTCTGACTACGAAATCCTCACTTGCCGCCTCGTTGACCGTGCTCTCCGCCCCTTATTCCCTGATAATTTCCATGCAGAGGTATACGTAAACATCATTCTTTTCTCGGCAGACGGCGTAGATATGCCCGATGCTCTGGCCGGACTCGCTGCTTCTGCCGCACTTGCAGTTTCAGATATCCCCTTCAACGGACCTATTTCCGAAGTACGCGTAGCACGCATCAACGGACAATTTGTCATCAACCCTACCTTTGAGCAACTGGAGCAAGCCGATATGGACTTGATGGTGGGCGCCACTTATGAAAACATCATGATGGTGGAAGGCGAAATGGACGAAGTTTCCGAGCAGGACTTGCTGGAAGCTATGAAGGCCGCACACGAAGCCATTAAGATTCAGTGTAAGGCACAGATGGAACTGGCAGAGGAAGTAGGCTCTACCGTGAAACGCGAATATTGCCACGAAGTGAATGACGAAGAACTTCGTAAAGCCGTTCACGACGCTTGCTACGACAAGGCTTATGCCATCGCCGCTTCCGGAAACAAGAACAAGCACGAACGCATGGATGCTTTCGATGCCATCCGCGAAGAATTCAAGGCACAGTTCTCCGAAGAAGAATTGGAAGAAAAGGCAGCCCTCATCGACCGTTACTATCATGATGTGGAAAAAGAGGCGATGCGCCGTTCCATTCTGGACGAAGGCAAACGCCTTGACGGACGTAAGACCACCGAAATCCGTCCTATCTGGTGTGAGACCAGCTACCTGCCCGGCCCTCACGGCTCCGCTATTTTCACACGTGGCGAGACACAGTCTTTGTCTACAGTGACTTTAGGTACCAAGTTGGACGAGAAGATTATCGACGACGTATTGGAACACGGAAAAGAACGTTTCCTTCTGCACTATAACTTCCCTCCGTTCTCTACAGGCGAAGCTAAGGCACAACGCGGTGTAGGCCGCCGTGAAATCGGTCATGGCCACTTAGCATGGCGTGCCTTGAAGGGGCAGATTCCCGCAGACTATCCGTACGTAGTACGCGTAGTATCCGACATCCTCGAATCAAACGGTTCTTCTTCCATGGCTACCGTATGTGCCGGAACTCTGGCATTGATGGATGCAGGTGTGAAAATCAAGAAACCGGTATCAGGTATCGCCATGGGATTGATTAAGAATGCAGGCGAAGACAAATATGCCGTATTGTCCGATATCCTCGGTGATGAGGACCACTTGGGCGATATGGATTTCAAGGTGACGGGAACAAAAGACGGCATCACCGCCACTCAAATGGATATCAAAGTGGACGGTCTGTCATACGAAATCCTTGAAAAGGCTTTGCTGCAGGCTAAAGAAGGCCGCGAATATATCTTGGGAAAAATTACCGAGTGCATCGCCGAGCCTCGCGAAGACCTGAAACCTCACGCTCCGCGTATCGAGACAATGACCATCCCCAAAGAATTCATTGGTGCTGTTATCGGCCCTGGTGGAAAGATTATCCAAGGTATGCAGGAAGAAACCGGTGCCACCATCACCATCGAAGAAGTGGACAACATCGGTAGAATCGAAATCGCCGGCACCAACAAGAAGAGCATCGATGACGCCATGCGCATCATTAAAGGCATCGTAGCTGTCCCCGAAGTAGGCGAAATCTACAAAGGCAAGGTACGCTCCATTATGCCTTACGGTGCATTCGTTGAATTCCTTCCGGGTAAGGACGGTTTGCTCCACATCTCTGAAATCGACTGGAAACGTCTGGAAACTGTAGAAGAAGCCGGAATCAAGGAAGGAGACGAGATAGACGTAAAACTTCTCGACATCGACCCGAAGACTGGAAAGTTCAAGCTGTCACGCAAAGTATTGCTTCCAAGACCGGAAAGACAAGAAAGACCGGAAAAGAAATAAGAAATCTCTTATTCTTTAAGCATATAAAGCCTGGTGGAACTCCATCAGGCTTTCTTTTTGTCAATACGGCCAGAAATGGTTCCGAAAAAACAAGGCACAATGCTTGCATACTCCAAAAAGATTATGTTTTTGCTATGTAAAGCCTTATATCCCATAAAAAGCGTCAATTAATGTCCGGTTTAAGAAGCCTACAAACTATGAATCTTTTCACACGCTTTTTCCAGGAAAACCAAGAAAAGTTTTTGGCCTTTGCTTATAAGCAGAAGCGCATCATGCCGATGCTCCGCTGGACGGCCCGCATAGCCACCGTCACCATTATCGGTTATTTCATCACCTCCGACTTTCGATATAACAAGGAGATACAATTGCAAACAACCACCGTACCTGCCGAACAACGGGCACAGATTATCCTTGCCGATGGAATGCGCGTATGGCTGAACTCCAAGTATACCATGAAATATGCCACCAACTTCGGACGCAACGAACGGAATGTGGAACTAGACGGAGAGACCTACTTTGAAGTAGCCAAAAACAAGAAAACGGTCCTTCTTATGAATATCTACATTGAAAAGAGAGACTATACTGTTTTAAAGACACCCCATTCAGCGGCATCCTCAGTAGACTGGAAAAATGCTATAACGTAAAAATAACCGCTGCCAGTCTCCTACTGCTGAACTACAGTAGCTTTACCGACAAGTTCAGAGAGCAGGATGGTATAGAACATATACTGCGGACTATCTCGAAAGACCATCCTTTCAAGTTCCGCATCAACGAAGAAAAGGATTCAATTGTTATATATGAGTAAGAAAAAAAGATCGGAAAGTACCCCCATACTTTCCGATCCGAAACAGTCAAAAATCGACCTTAATCAATTTATTAACTTAACACAGTGACAAAGATATGAGAAAAATTTTGTTGATGAGGCCTTTTTATCTAAAAAAATTAGATTTTAAGCAATTATTGCAAACCCATGAAAATCACATTATTCCTTCTCTTGCTTATTATATTTCAGGTATACAGCGGGAACTGCTACTCTCAGAATGCCAAAGTCAGCATTCAAAATGCCCAGCTGAGGGTAGAACAAGTTCTCAAGCAAGTTGAGTTGCAAACAGAATTCCTATTTGTATATAACAAACAGAACGTCAATGTACGGCAAGCTGGGGTGCAAAAAGCAATGCAATAAACTATAACAACACAAGCGATTTTCAGCAATGGAATCACTTCTTTCAATTCGCTGACCATAAAGATTGAGGGCACTTACTCCACCGTTACTGCCGTACCGCAGGCTGTAACCATCAGCATGCTGCCACTACTTCCTACCGTTTCATAATCCAGGTCTACACCAATCACGGCATTGGCACCCATAGCACGGGCATTTTCCTGCATCTCGCGCAAAGCAGTCTCCTTAGCTTCGCGCAGCACTTCTTCATAAGAGCCGCTTCGCCCACCCACCACGTCGCGGATGCTGGCAAAGAAATCGCGGAATACATTGGCACCGATAATCGTTTCACCGGAAACGATACCATAATAGCGGGTGATACGTCCACCCTCAATGGTCGGGGTTGTTGTTACTAACATAATCTTATTCTTTTTAAGTTATTTACTACTATCAGACGCACGAAGCAGGCAAAAAGTTGCAGAAACAGCCTAAAACATTTGCCGGACACGATTGACACCGGCAACCAGGATATCTATTTCCTCTTTAGTATTGTAAAGTCCGAAAGAAGCACGCACCGTTCCTTCAATGCCAAGACGCTGCATCAACGGTTGGGCACAATGATGTCCCGTACGCACGGCAATGCCAAGACGGTCGAGCAATGTACCCATATCGAAATGATGGATATCACCTACCAGAAACGATATGACACTACCCTTTTCCTCGGCTTCTCCGAAAATGCGCATACCCGGAATTTCCTTCAACCGCAGCATGGCATATCGGGTCAATTCATGCTCGTATGCGGCAATCTTGTCCATCCCAACCAGCGAAACGTAGTCCAAAGCTTTGGCAAGTCCGGTAGTACCGATATAATCCGGCGTACCAGCTTCAAACTTGAACGGCAACTCATTGAAGGTGGTCTTTTCAAAAGAGACATGCTGAATCATCTCTCCACCACCCTGATAGGGAGGTATCCTGTCCAGCCACTCCTCCTTACCATAAAGCACACCTACCCCCGTAGGGCCATACACCTTGTGAGCTGAGAAAACGAAGAAATCGGCATCCAAGTCCTGCACATCCACCGACATGTGGGGGATGGACTGGGCACCGTCCACAAGCACTGGAACACCTTGCTCATGGGCAAAAACAATCATCTCTTTGACGGGATTGACCGTACCTAGTACATTGGAGACATGCGCTACACTGACAATCTTGGTACGCTCGGAGAACAACTGCCTGTATTCATCCAACAAGAGTTCGCCCTTGTCATTCATCGGAATCACCTTGATGGCAATTCCACGCTTAGCAGCAAGCAGCTGCCAGGGAACAATGTTACTATGGTGTTCCATCACAGAAAGAATCACCTCATCACCCTCCTGCATAAATTCCTCACCAAAGCTGGAGACAAGCAGGTTGATACTTTCCGTCGTACCACGGGTAAAGACAATCTCATTTGAGCTGCGGGCATTGATAAAACGTCTCACCGTTTCGCGCGATGCCTCATGCAACTCCGTAGCCTGCTGCGAAAGGAAGTGCACCCCGCGATGCACATTGGCATTCACCGAATAGTATTCGTCTGTAATGGCATCTACTACACAACGGGGTTTCTGCGTGGTTGCACCATTATCAAAGTAGACCAATGGCTTGCCGTATATTTCACGAGAGAGGATGGGGAAATCGGCTCGAAGCCTCTCTCCCAACGCCTCCCCCGTAGGGAGGGGAGAAGAGTTGCTCTTATTTATATCTTTGTCCATAATGAATCGAAACTATAAGTTATTACTTGCAGATGGCACATCTCTGGCATTTGTTCAGTTCCCCCCGGAAACGCTTCTCTACTAACAAGTGCAGGCGATCCTTCAAAGCATCCAAACGGATGGTGTCGACAACTTCGTTGACAAAAGCGAACATCAGCAACAGGCGCGCCTCACGCACCGGGATACCACGCTGCCGCATATAGAAGAGAGCGCTTTCATCAAGTTGGCCCACCGTGGCACCATGGCTGCACTTCACGTCATCTGCATAAATCTCCAGCTGAGGCTGAGTGTACATACGTGCATCGCGGGTGGCACAAAGATTGCGATTGGTCTGTTGCGAACTGGTGTGCTGTGCGTCAGGACGCACTAAAACCAGACCGGCAAAGGCACCTACAGCCTGGTCGTCAAGGACATACTTATAAAGTTCATTACTGGTACAGTTGGGCACGGCATGGTCGATTGTCGTATGATTGTCCACATGCTGATTCTTGTCTGCAATGGCCATACCGCACAGATTCAGCTCCGCATGTTCACCGACAAGCGTCACACGGGTTGTATTGCGTGTAGTGCCGTTGTGCAGGGTCATGCCATTCAGCAAAACATTACTGTTGGCTTCCTGCTTTACATACATATTGCTGATACGCACTGTACTGGTGTGCGTCTCCTCCAATTCATAAAAATCGAAAACTGCATTTTCACCAACAAAGATTTCTATCACCTGTGTTGCCAGAAAGTTCACACTATCCATCGCATGGTCACATGCTAGGAAACGTGCTTGCGCACCCTCTTCCAGAATAACCAGCACACGACGATTTACCATAAAGTTGACATCACCACGCAAAATATTCACTAACTGAACAGGTTTCTCTACCACCACGTTCTTAGGAACGTAAAACAGAACACCGTCTTGCGCAAAAGCCGTGTTGAACGCTGTCACTCCATCCTCTGCCGTATCAGCCAGTTTACCGTAGTATTTCTTCACCAATTCAGGATTCTGTTCAGCCACTTCCTTCAGACTACCGAAAATAACTCCATTAGGCAGATGGGATTTGGGCAAAGCCTTGCCATAGAAAGCATCGTTCACCACAAAATAAAGGGCAGTGCTCATGTTAGGAACATCGCACTTGAACACCTCGTATGGATTCACTGGAATTTCCAATCGGTTCAAGTTCAAGCCATAATCCGGCTCAAAGAACTTACTGATATCCGTATATTTGTATTTCTCCTCCTTACGGGTGGGAAAGCCTAGGCGCTCGAAGTCGGCAAAAGCAGCGGCACGCGGCGCATTCAGCACCTCAGTGCTATGCCGGCATATCATCGCCTCCGTCTGGGAGAAAAGGTCTATATATTGTTGCTCTACACTCATGTTTTCAGATTATGAGTTTATAATTCACTTGCTTCTTTCTTTATCCAATCGAAGCCACGTGTTTCAATCTCCTTCGCCAGTTCCGGTCCACCGGTCTTTACGATACGTCCGCCCAGCAATACATGTACCGTACCGGGTTTGATATAGTCCAACAATCGCTGGTAGTGGGTAATGACCATAGCACTGGTCTCCGCAGTCTTGAGTTTGTTGAAACCGTCGGCCACAATACGCAGCGCATCCACATCCAATCCGGAATCCGTCTCGTCCAGAATAGCAAAAGTCGGTTCCAACATCGCCATTTGGAATATCTCGTTACGCTTCTTTTCACCGCCGCTGAAACCTTCGTTCACGCTGCGGTTGGCAAGCTTGTTATCTAATTCCACAATGGCACGCTTCTCGCGCATCAGCTTCAAGAACTCACTGGCCGACAAAGCAGGCAGATGGCGATACTTGCGTTGCTCATTTACAGCAGCACGCATGAAGTTTACCATCGAAACACCCGGAATCTCTACCGGAGTCTGGAAAGAAAGGAAAATTCCTTCATGCGCACGGTCTTCAGGGCTCATGGCAAGCAGGTCCTTGCCATTAAAGGTGATGGAGCCGCGCGTCACTTCGTAAGCAGGATGGCCTACCAACACATTACTCAACGTACTTTTACCGGCACCGTTCTGTCCCATCAGTGCATGTACTTCTCCATCACGTATGGTCAAGTTGATGCCTTTCAATATTTCTTTGCCATTGATGCTGGCATGTAGGTCTTTTATCTCTAACATCTTTATATTTACTATTTGACTATTTACAATTTACAATTTAATCACCCCACGCTTCCTTCCAGCGAAATGGCAAGCAATTTCTGCGCTTCTACGGCAAACTCCATCGGCAACTTGTTCAGCACTTCCTTGGCATAACCATTCACAATCAGCCCCACGGCATCTTCCGTAGAGATACCGCGTTGGTTGCAGTAGAATATCTGGTCTTCACTGATTTTGCTGGTAGTGGCCTCATGCTCCACGATGGCCGTTTCGTTTCGGATGTCCATGTAAGGGAAAGTGTGCGCACCGCATTTGTCGCCAAGCAGCAAGGAGTCGCACTGGCTGTAATTACGGGCATTATCCGCTTTCTGTGCCACGCGTACCAAGCCGCGATAAGAGTTTTCGCTCTTTCCGGCAGAGATACCTTTGCTCACAATGGTACTCCGAGTATTCTTACCTAGATGAATCATCTTTGTTCCCGTATCTGCCTGCTGATGATTATTGGTTACTGCCACACTATAGAACTCCGCCGTCGAATTGTCGCCGGAAAGGATGCAAGACGGATACTTCCAAGTAATGGCCGAACCAGTTTCCACTTGTGTCCAAGACAGTTTACTGTCCACCCCTTTACAATGGCCACGCTTCGTCACAAAGTTATAGACACCACCCCGGCCCTCGGCATCACCGGGATACCAGTTCTGCACGGTGCTGTATTTCACTTCTGCACGGTCGTGCACTACAATTTCCACAATGGCTGCGTGCAACTGGTTCTCGTCACGCATCGGAGCCGTACACCCTTCCAGATAAGAAACGTACGAATCATCATCCGCCACAATCAAGGTTCTTTCGAACTGCCCCGTATTGCGGGCATTGATGCGGAAATAGGTAGACAACTCCATCGGACAGCGTACCCCCTTCGGGATATAGACAAAAGAACCGTCGGAGAACACCGCCGAGTTCAGTGCCGCAAAGAAGTTGTCACGATAAGGCACCACCGAACCGAGATATTTCTGTACTAAGTCGGGATGCTCGCGTACAGCCTCACTAAACGAGCAGAAGATGATTCCTTTCTCCATCAGCGTCTCCTTGAAGGTAGTCTTTACAGACACCGAGTCCATAACGGCATCCACAGCCATACCGCTCAACGCCATCTGCTCTTCCAGCGGAATGCCCAGCTTATTGAAAGTCTTTATCAACTCAGGGTCCACCTCATCCATGCTCTTCGGGCCCTCCTTCTTCTTCGTAGGGTCAGCATAGTAGGATATGGCCTGATAATCTATTTCGGGAATGCGGAGATGTGCCCATGTAGGCATCTCCAACGTCAGCCAGTGGCGATATGCCTTCAGGCGGAACTCCAGCAACCATTCCGGTTCTCCCTTCTTCTCAGAGATAAGCCGCACAACATCTTCATTCAACCCGCGCTCAATGATGTCGGTATGCACGTCGGTCGTGAAACCATACTTATACTTTTCCTGAGTGAGTTCCTTTACATATTTATTGGGTTCTTCTTGTTGCATCACTTCTATAATTACAAATTATGAATTACAAAATCACGGCTCACGGTATCAGTCAAAGTCTCCGTTTACAATCTGCTCCGTAACCGCCTTTGCCGCGGGAAAGAATATCCCGGCAAACTCTTCCATAGGATAATATAACACTGATTCTTTCTTTTTTGTTTTGCCAATCAGCGCATTGTCTCCGTCTATAAATTCGATGACACCAATCAGCAGGCTCGTCAGCAGGAGGTACTTCAAAGCCCCCAGACCGGCTCCCAACCAATGATTGAGCCAGCCCAGCGAGACGGCCTCCATTGCCTGGGTCAGCAGAGAAGCCACCAGGGAGAAGAGCAAGGGAACAGCCAGCCAGATGAGGACAAATGCCAGTACTTGCGCCACTGTCATAGAGTCTGTCAATGTGGGGCACAGCTTCGCTGCCAACGAAGCATACAAAGCCTTTGCCGCCAGCAGACCGACAATCAGCCCCAGCAGAGAGGCCAATTGCTTCACAAAACCTTTCATGAAGCCGACGATTGCGCCCAAGCCGAAAACTGCCAATATGATGATATCTATAATTGCCATAAAATTAATGTATTAATGTACCAATGAGCAAATAGCTAATATGCAAAATGTGCCAATTGCCCTGCGGCATTTTCTTTACACGCAGCCAATTGGCACATTAGCATATTTGCACATTATTCAATTATAATGTTTGCTTCACTTCTATTTCTTCGTAAGATTCGATAATATCGCCCACCTTGATGTCGTTGCAGTTTGTCAGGCTGATACCGCACTCGAAGTTGGTACCTACCTCCTTCACGTCGTCCTTGAAGCGCTTCAGGGCATTGATGGCACCTGTAAAGATTACGATACCGTCGCGTATCAAACGGGCCTTGTCGCTGCGTTTCACCTTTCCGGTCTTGACCATGGCACCTGCCACAAGTCCCACCTTCGTGATGTTGAACACCTCGCGCACCTCGATGGTTGCCGTAACCTGCTCCTTCAAAGTCGGTGCCAGCATACCTTCCATGGCAGCCTTCACCTCTTCGATGGCATCGTAGATGACGGAATACTTGCGGATATCCACACCCTCCTGCTCTGCCAGCTTGGCGGCAGCACCCGAAGGACGTACCTGGAAACCGACGATTATCGCATCCGAAGCGGCAGCCAGAGAAACATCCGATTCGGAAATCTGACCGACACCCTTGTGAATTACGTTCACCTGCACCTGCTCCGTAGACAGCTTAATCAAAGAGTCGCTCAACGCTTCCACAGAACCGTCCACGTCACCCTTCACAATCACATTCAGCTCATGGAAGTCACCCAGTGCCAGACGGCGGCCCACTTCGTCAAGCGTCAACATCTTCTGCGTACGCAGACCTTGTTCACGCTGTAATTGCTCACGTTTGTTGGCAATCTCGCGTGCTTCCTGCTCCGTCTCGATTACGTGGAACGTGTCACCTGCAGCAGGCGCACCGTTCAAGCCCAATATCAAGGCCGGTGTAGAAGGACCGGCTTCCTTCATGCGCTGGTTACGTTCGTTGAACATGGCCTTTACCTTACCGTAGCTGGTACCTGCCAGCACGATGTCGCCCATCTTCAGCGTACCGTTAGAAACCAATACCGTAGCCACATAGCCACGCCCCTTATCCAATGAAGATTCGATGATGGACCCGGTAGCACGACGGTTCGGGTTTGCTTTCAGCTCCAGCATTTCCGCTTCGAGCAGCACTTTCTCCATCAGCTCGGGTACACCGATACCCTTTTTGGCAGAGATATCCTGCGACTGATACTTACCGCCCCACTCTTCCACCAGGAAGTTCATGGCAGCCAGCTCTTCCTTGATTTTGTCGGGGTTGGCAGTCGGCTTATCAATCTTATTGATTGCAAATACAATGGGAACACCCGCAGCCATGGCATGGTTGATGGCTTCCTTTGTCTGCGGCATCACATTGTCGTCAGCAGCCACAATGATGATGGCAATATCCGTAGCCTTGGCACCACGGGCACGCATGGCGGTAAACGCTTCGTGACCCGGAGTATCGAGGAACGTAATCTTACGTCCGTCGTCCAATGACACGTGGTAGGCACCGATGTGCTGTGTGATACCACCCGCCTCACCGGCAATCACATTCGCCTTGCGGATGTAATCGAGCAATGAAGTCTTACCGTGGTCTACGTGACCCATCACCGTCACAATCGGAGCACGAGGTTCCAAGTCTTCCTCATCATCCTCTTCCTCTACAATGGCCTGCGCCACTTCCGCACTGACATATTCCGTCTTGAAGCCGAATTCCTCAGCCACCAGGTTGATGGTCTCCGCATCCAGACGCTGGTTGATGGATACCATGATACCAATGCTCATACAAGTGGCGATGACCTGGGTAACGGAAATATCCATCATGCTTGCCAACTCGTTGGCTGTCACAAATTCCGTGATTTTCAACACCTTACTTTCTGCCATTTCCATGTCTTCCAATTCCTGCATACGGCTGGAAGCCATTTCACGTTTCTCCTTACGATACTTGGCACCTTTGTTCTTTCCTTTTGAAGTGAGGCGTGCCAAAGTTTCCTTTACCTGCTTTGCTACATCTTCCTCGCTAACCTCCTGCTTGATGACCGGCTTCTTGAAGCGGTCTTTATTGCGGTTGCGGTTATTGTTGGAATTGCTTCCACCAGGCTGGTTTCCACCTTGCGGGCGGCCCCCCTGACCTTGCTGGGCACCTGCGTGTCCACGATCGTTGCCACTACGCTGAAAGTTGGAGGCATTGTTGATATCCACTTTCTCCTTATTGATACGGACACGCTTCTTTTTGCCATTGGCATCGCCGGCAGCAGTGTCCTTTAACTTGCTGTCATCACGGCGGATTTCCTTGATGATAGCTTCCTTCATCTGTTTCTTCTGGTCTTGGCGAATCTTTTCCTTCTCTTCACGCTCCTTACGTTTCTCCTCTTTCGATTTCTTCTTCGGACGTGTGGACTGGTTCAAGGCAGCCAAATCTATCTGTCCGATGACATTAATCTTCGAAACAAACTCGGGCTGATGTATTTTGAAGATTTCTTCTCCTTCTTCTTTCACCTCTTTTTCAACCGGTGCTTCTTTAGCTGCCGGTGCGAGGGCAGGCGTTTCTATCATTTCTTCCTTTTCAATTTCTTGTTTAGCCTCAACAACCGAAGCAGGTTCTTCCTTGACAACGGGTTGGGGCTGCAGTTCCGAAACAAGCTGCGGCTCGGACTCAGATGCTGACTGTACCTCCGGTTGCGGCTGTGGCTCCGGTTGGGGGGCAGGAGTAGGTTTCGGTATCTCTACAACTACCGATTCCTCCAACTTCTTCTCCTCTGCCACTATTTCCACTTCTTTCTCTTTTTCCTGAGCAGGAGCAGGTCTACGGTTTAATTTATCCAAATCAATCTTGCCTACCGGCTTGAACTTCGGACGTACATCTTCCGGAACAACTGTCTTAATCTCCTCAGGTTTCGCTTTTTCCTGCGTTTCCTTATAGCCGTCAATAGACACAGACGCTTTGTTGCGATCCTTGCTCTGACGTTCCTGGCTGAAACGCTCCGACTTTATCTTAAGGTCCTTATCTGTACTAAACTCCTTTTTAAGCAGTTCGAACTGTTCATCCGTAATTTTCGTGTTCGGATTTGCCTCAACGGCAAACCCCTTCTTTTGCAGGAACTCGACAGCCGTCGTAATTCCCACATTTAAATCTCTTGTTACTTTGTTTAACCTTATCGTCATACTAATTTAATGAATTAATGCGCCAATATGCTAATGTGCTAATTGGCTGAGAAAAAAGGAGTGTGCACTTCATCCGATATGCTATCTGCATTGGCACATTAGCATACTACCCACATTACCACATTACTGCTCCTCCTCTTCAAACTCCTGTTTCAAAATACGCAATACCTCGTCCACCGTCTCTTCTTCGAGGTCCGTCTTCTCAATCAACATCTCACGGGGAGCGTTCAACACAGCCTTTGCCGTATCTATACCGATAGCCTTGATGGCATCGATGACCCAACCGTCTATCTCATCACGGAACTCATCCAAGTAGATGTCTTCATCCTCTATGGCCTCATCCAACTCACGGAACACGTCGATGGTATACTCAGTCAACATACTGGCCAGCTTGATATTCAGGCCGCCTTTACCGATAGCCAGCGACACCTCTTCCGGTTTCAGGAACACTTCGGCCTTGCGTTCTTCCTCGTTCAAGCGGATGGAGGAAATCTTGGCAGGGCTCAAGGCACGCTGTATGAACAACTGAGTATTCGACGTATAGTTGATGACGTCGATATTCTCGTTGCGAAGCTCGCGGACAATACCATGAATACGGCTACCCTTCACACCCACGCAGGCACCTACCGGGTCGATACGGTCATCGTAGCTTTCAACGGCAATCTTGGCACGCTCGCCGGGGATGCGGGCAATCTTCTTGATGGTAATCAGTCCGTCATTGATTTCGGGTACTTCCATCTCGAACAGACGTTGCAGGAAGACGGGCGACGTACGGCTCAGGATAATCTTCGGATTATTGTTCTTGTTGTCCACACGTGCCACCACGGCGCGGGCGGTCTCACCCTTGCGGTAGAAGTCACTCGGTATCTGTTCGGTCTTGGGCAGCAACAACTCATTGCCCTCATCATCAAGCAGCAGCATCTCTTTTTTCCAAATCTGGTAGACCTCCGCATTGATGATGGTACCCACCTTATCAATGTATTTGTTGTAAATACTGTCTTTTTCCAGTTCCAAAATCTTGGAGGCCAGCGTCTGGCGCAAGTTCAGGATGGCACGGCGACCAAAGTTCGCGAAGATAACTTCATCCGTCACTTCCTCGCCCACCTCATACGAAGCATCAATCTTCTGTGCCTCGGTCAATGCAATCTGCAGATTCGGATTTTCCAGGTCTTCGTCCGCCACTACCTCACGGTTACGCCATATTTCGAAGTCACCCTTGTCCGGGTTTACAATTACGTCGTAATTCTCATCGGTACCGAACATTTTCGCAATCACACTACGGAACGACTCCTCGAGTACGCTTACCATCGTGGTCCTGTCGATGTTCTTCAGTTCCTTAAATTCCGAGAATGTATCTATCAAGCTGACAGTTTCTACTTTTTTGGCCATAGTCTTATTTAAAACTGATTAAGTATTTAGTATATTTTATCTCTTCATACGCAAAGTCCAAGTCCTCATCCACCATCTTGGGACGCTTGGCACCTTCTTCTTTCACTTTCTTCTGGATGGTAACGACGAAATGCTGTTTGTCGGCTTCCTTCAGCACGCCGCAGAACTTGCATCCGTCCTTTGTCAGCACTTCCACTTCCTTGCCGATGTGGTTCATGTACTGCTGCAGTACCTTGAATGGCTGCCCGATGCCGGCCGAGCCTACTTCCAACTCATAATCCTCATCCTCACGGTTCAACTTAGACTCGATGTAGCGGCTCAGCTCCACGCAGTCCTCAATCCAAACACCTTCCTTGTGGTCTATTTCCACCACAATCTTGTCATCCGGGCTGATTGTCACCTCCACGAGGAAGTAGTCCTTTCCTTCCAGCCACTCGTCAACAATCTGACAAACAGTTTTCTTTTCTATCATAGATTAACCATTAAGAACAAAAAAGAGGAGCTTAATCGCCCCTCCACCTTTCATCCGTTTCCGCATGCAAAGATATAAATAATATGTTCGACTACAAAATATTAGGAGAAAAAAGATAGTTTTAACGATTCAAACAATCAAAATATTACTCTTCATATTCCACCACCTTTCTCAACGGCGCCAGCAATCTCTCCAATACATTTCTATCGGCAAGAATAATATCCGCCGTTCCCTTTAACTCACGCGAAGCAGGCAACAGCTTACCGTAATTGGTACGCAATCCTTCAGGCAAAGCGATTTCCACTACATAGACAGAGCCCCACTTCCGTAGGTGCCGACGAAATTGTCCGAATTGAGACGCTATAGGTATGACCTTTTCCATAGGAACTGGCAGAAACATCACTCCACTCATTCAGTTCCCTTATTACACATTTTTTCTAATTTTTCTCTGTTTATATCTAATAACAACGTCAAACTATCATCCGGCATCTTTACAAAATTAGAATCAATAAGAAACAAATTGTTCAGTAGACAAGAGCAGATCGACTCTGCTTGCAAAGAATCCACATCGGCATTATCAATCATAACCCTCACACAAGACTTCAATTTTTTTTCATATTGTTCATCAAACAGTTCTCGGTTACTTTTAACAGCGTGCTGACAAGCCGAAAACATAATGCACATAAACGAGCACAACACAACTTTCTTCATTTTCATATTTATTTATCCAATATTACTAAAAAACATTCCCATTTTAGAAGCTATCACTGGACGGCTATCTCGGCAAACCCCATCGCCTCTCCGGGCACTACCATACGGGTGGCTTTCAGCACGAGGTAGCGTGCCTTGACCGGAGTGAAGTAGACGGACTGCATGACCGGATTGTTCCGGATGTTGGAGAACTCACCGCTCTTCACCAAACGATTCACTCGGTCGGGCACCATGCCCACCGACAGCTCGTAAGTGGCGACAAGTCCCCGGTTGGGTTCTGCCTGGTCGGGCAGGAAATGGAACGAGGAAACGGTACGCTCGGCGCCCAGGTCGATGAGCAGGCGGTCGCCTTCTACAAAGAGAGTGGTCTGCGCATTGCGGTCGGCAGCAAGGGCGGAATCTTGTTCCGGCAGGTCGGGCAAAGTAAAAGAGAAGCTTTTCAGTTGCTCCGTCGGCACGGTATAGGCGATGTCGGCTCCTTGGCCTGCATCGTACACGCCAATGCTGCTAATGCACAACGGTCCGCGGGAATCGGTGAAGCGGATGCGGAGCGCATCGGACGTAATCGTCTCAAAACGCAACAGACGCTTATAGCCGATGGTGGTGGTTTCTTCGTTCAGGCGTACGGGAAGCCATGCGCCTTGCTTATCCTTGTATTCTACCACGAACGACTTCACCCGCTGCCCTAGCGGAATATACTCTTGTAAGAGCATGCGGTTCATGCGCCGGGGGGTGTCGAAAGCGAATTCCACATCGGCGGTATGAACACCGTCTTCAGTAGCCCAATAGGTATCATAATCGCTGTCGGTCATGGCAGCGGCCTTGAAGTGTCCGCCCCGCTCATTGGAAACCTTCGGGGTGAGCCCTGCCACCAGGTTGGTCTTCAGTTCCTGCTGCGCCAGTTGGTGGAAGCGGACGGCGTTGGCAGAATCAACGGGATGAATCAGCCCGTTGCGGTCGACGGGGAAGTTGAGCAGCAGTGTGCCGTTGTGTCCCACACTGCGGTAGTAAAGATCGAGCAGCTGTTCGGGCGTCTTTACACGGTTGTCCTCTTCAGGATGATAGAACCAGCCCGGACGGATGGAGACGTCGCACTCTGCCGGCACCCACTGGTTGCCATCAGGATGTCCGTATTGCAGTTCGTAGCTTTTGTCATAACCCGGAAAGACTTCCCCCTTGCGGAGGAACGACCAATTGGTGGCACCGGCAAAGCCTTTCTCATTACCCACCCAGCGGCATCCGGGACCTCCGTCGGAGAAGATGACCGCCTGCGGCTGTATGCTGTCCAGCATTTCGTAGATACGCGGATAGTTATAATAGTTTTTACGATCGATGGTACGCATGTCTTTGGCACCGCCATACCAGCCGTCACCACCATTGGCACCATCGAACCAGACTTCGAACACTTCGCCGTAGTTGGTCAGCAGGTCGCGAAGCTGTGCATAGAAGTAGTCCAGATAGGCGGGAGTGCCGTAATCGGCCCGGTTCCTGTCCCACGGCGAAAGATAGACGGCAAATTTCAGCCCGTACTTCCGGCAGGCATCGGAGAGTTCGCGTACGATGTCGCCCTTTCCATCCTTATAAGGAGAGTGGGCGATGCTGTAGTCCGTGCCCTGAAAAGGCCAAAGGCAGAAACCATCATGGTGCTTAGCGGTAAAGATGACGCCTTTCATACCGGAGTTGACCAGCGTCTGCGCCCACTGCTCGCAGTCAAGCCTGGCGGGGTTGAAGGTAGCAGGGTCGGAATCGCCGTACCCCCACTCGCGATCGTTGAAGGTGTTCAGACCAAAATGGATGAAGGCATACGTTTCCATTTGCTGCCACTCTACTTGTTTCTGTTCGGGAATGGGCAGAATCGCCTCCGGCGTTTTGACGTCCGACGACGAACAAGATGCCATAGCCAGAGCCATGGCGAGACTGGATGTCATTGATGCAAAAAATCTCATAGTATCATTATATTTGATGTCAGGCGGTAAAGATAAGCAAAAAACGCCACTGACAATTCTATCAGCAGCGTTTTCCTATTTCAATGACAAACAATTTCGGCTATTTGTTCGGAGTCTCCCACTTCTTGGTATCCGTACAAACCACGTTCACTGTCTGGTCGCCTGCCTGGATGCGGAAATCACCTTTTTCCAGAATCCACTTGCCGTCATAACCTACGAAAGCAAGGTCGGAGCCTTTCAGTTTCAGTGTCACGGTCTTTGTCTCGCCCGGTTTCAGTTCCACTTTTTCGAAAGCACGAAGACGGCGGGTATCGGGAGTAAGGGAGGCAACGAGGTCGCTGCTGAAGAGCAGAACGCTTTCCTTGCCGACACGGTTACCGGTATTCTTCACATCAACGGTGAACGTAAGCACATCATCGGCAGCAAAGCTTGGCTTATCCACCTTGAGGTTGCTGTATGCAAAAGTGGTATAGCTCAAACCATAACCGAACGCCCACTGTACAGACACCTGCGCATCGTAGTTATAAGCGCCTTCCATCTGCTTGCCGATGTGTTCGCACGGTTTGTAGTCGTACGTAATCAGCGAGTTGATTTCCTTCGGATAAGTGAAAGGCATCTTTCCGCTGAAGTTGGCATCGCCGGCAATGAGGTTTGCCAAGGCATCACCACCGTAGTTGCCCGGAAGCATAGTGTTCACAACAGCCTTAGCCAAAGGCTCAATGTCGGCAATCAGACGGGGACGACCTTCATTCAGTATCAGAATGACGGGCTTGCCGGTCTTGGCAAGAGCCTTCACCAGGTCGAGCTGATTCTGGGAGAGGAAAAGGTTCGTCAGGTTACCCGGAGTTTCGCAGTAGGAGTTCTCACCGATGCATGCCACGATGTAGTCGGCACCCGCAGCGGCAGCTACGGCTTTCTCTATCTCAGGAGCATTCTCTTCCCACCAGTTGCCACCTTGCTTGTAGGTAACACCGGCTTCGTAGATGATATTGTCCGCACCGAATTTATGGGTGAAGGCCTCGAGAATGGTATTATATTGACCCGCATGCTCGTCGGCCTTGTCACCCTGCCAAGAGTAAGACCAGCCGCCGTTGAGGCAACGCATGGAGTTGGCATTCGGGCCGGTAACCAGCAACTTCTTGCCTCTTGCCAGCGGCAATATGCCGTCTGTATTCTTCAAGAGCACCAAAGACTCTTCGGCAGCATGCAATGCAGCGGCAGCATGTTCCTCGCTGCCGAACAACGGGAAGTCCTTCAAGTCATAGTAAGGCTTTTCAAACAGATTGAGACGGTACTTCAGGCGCAATACACGACGGACAGCATCATCAATGCGGCTCATGGGGACTTCGCCTTCTTCCACCAGCTCCTTCAAGAGCGTGCAGAACTTCCAGTCGTACGGGTCCATAGACATGTCGATACCGGCATTGATGGCGAGTTTGATGGCCTCCTTCTTGTCCTTAGCAATATGGTCGCGGCTATAAAGGTTGTTAATATCCGCCCAGTCGGTCACAATCATACCGTCCCAGTTGAGGTCTTCCTTCAGCCACTTGGTCAGCAGTTCGTAGTTGGCATGGAAAGGCAAACCGTTATTCATAGCGGAATTCACCATCACAGAGAGGGCACCGGCTTTCACCATCTCCAGATAAGGAGCGAAATGCTTCTCGCGCATATCCTGCTCGGTGATGGAAGACGGGGTACGGTCCTTGCCGGATACGGGAACACCATAACCCATATAGTGCTTCATACAAGCGGCCACGTTGTCCGTGCCAATCAGGTTGGGATTCGCGCCCTGAAAGCCGATAACGGCTTCGCGCCCCATTTCGGCATTTACGTAGCAGTCCTCACCGTAGTTTTCCCACATACGCGGCCAGCGCGGATCGCGTCCGAGGTCGGTCACCGGAGCATACGTCCAAGGGATGCTTCCCGCCTTTGTCTCGTAAGCAGAGATGCGTGCGCCCTCACGCGTCAGTTCGCGATTGAAAGTAGCTCCCATATTGACACCCTGCGGGAAGAAAGTACCGCCCAGCGTATAGGTAGTCCCGTGTATCTGGTCCACGCCGTACACACAAGGAATGCCCATCACTTCCATGGACTTTTCCTGAATGCGTTTGATGATTTCCTGCCACTTCTCTCTGGTTTGCGCCACACCGTTGGGAACATTCAGGATGGAGCCGACTTTGTATTTTCCGATGACAGAGTCGAGCATCGCCTCGTCCAATTGGAAGCCTTTGGCATTCTCAATGCTCTGGATGCGCATATAGAGCTTCATCATCACGTCCTGCGAAGGCATCTCCTTGCCCAGCTTGAATTCCTTTTCAAGCTTGTATCTCTTGACGATTTTCTGCAGGTCCTTTACCGTAATGTTCTTCGGGTCGAGACCGGCAAAGGGATTGACGCGTTTCTGCAGGAGGTCGATGGTGAGTTCGCACATCTGGCCGACCTTCTCGTCAAGCGTCATCTTCTTCAGCAAAGTCTCAATCTGCTGTTCCATTTTCTCGTCTCTTGGAATGGCAGGCGCAACAGTGGTCTGCGCCGTAGCGGTAAGTACTAACCCTGACAGGGCTAAAGATAAGATTAACTTTTTACTCATGGTTGTGATATTGGTTTATAATAGTTGCATTATCTGTTTATACCAGGCACAAAGATAAGAACATCCTACCATACCAAAGGGTACAACAGGATGTTTTTTAGGGTATGATTTGTTATTTTTTCAGACAATCCTACTCTCATCTCTTCAAGAGATTCATCGGTTCCTGAAGTTTCAGGATATCGTTCGTCTTCTGCGTTGCGGCAGCTACTTCAGCCTCCAGCGTAGCCCTGATATCGCGTGAGGAAGCTCCGACGAGAAACTTGTAGTTTCCGGGAGTTACCACCCATGCCGATGCAGCCTCATCGTAGGAAGCCAGGTCATCAGCATTCACCTTCAGCGTCACCACAACCGCTTCGCCCGGTTTCAGTTCCTTGGTCTTGGCAAAGGCCTTCAGTTCCTTTTCGGGTTTGTCGGCATCTGCGGCATCGGGAGCAGATACATAAAGCTGAACCACCTCCTTGCCTGCCATCTTACCGATGTTCTTCACTTCCACCGATACGGCATAGACGCCGTTGTCAGCCTTGACAGCAGCCTTGCCGTAAGCAAAAGCTGTATAGGAGAGACCGTAACCGAAAGGATAGGAAACCTGCTTGCCAAAGGTATCGAAGTAACGGTAACCCACGTAGATATCCTCTTCGTAATCGGCATAGTCCACATTCTTCACGTCATTCTTCTTCTCGCCCTTGTTCACAAGGTCAGTGCTTACGCGCATATCTATCGGGAAATTGGCAGAAGAAGCGGCATCTTCAAACTTCACCGGGAAAGTCATTGTCAGCTTGCCCGAAGGAGAAGCCTTGCCGCTCAACACGTCGGCCACACTGTTTCCTCCCTCCTGGCCTGCCTGCCATGCACAAAGGATGGCATCGGGAACAGATTTCCAGGAAGCGGTTTCAATCACCCCGCCGATGTTGAGCACCACCACTACCTTCTTTCCGGCAGCATGGAAAGCACCGGACACGGCTTTCAGCATGTCCAGCTCCTCTTTGGTGAGGTTGAAGTCTGCTACCATACGGTCGAGGAACTCACCGGAGGTACGTCCCAGCGTTACCAGTGCCACATCGGCCTTAGCAGCCTGCTCGCGGATGACCTGTGCAGACACGACCATCTCAGCGGGACGTTCATCGGGCATGAACCATTCTTTCTTGACTTTGGAGAGACGTTCTTTCTCAGCTTTCAGGTAAGCCTCGTAACTGTCCTTCAGTGCTTCGTCCACCACGTAGCCGGCATTCTTCAAGCCGTCCAGCAGCGAAACGGTATAAGCACGGTTCACATTGCCCGAACCTGTACCGCCGGCAATGAAGTCGTAGGAAGTACAACCGAAGAGTGCCACGTTCTTCACATCAGCTGGCAGCGGCAGCGCACCGTTATCGTTCTTCAGCAATACCATACCTTCCGTCGCCGACTGGCGGGTAACGGCGGCATGTGCTTTCAAGTCGGGCTTGTTGGAGTATTCATATCCCTTGAAACGGGGAGTCTGGAGAATCATTTCCAGGATGCGCTTCACGTTCTGATTGAGGATGGCTTCGTCCAGCGCTCCATCCTGCACACCCTTCACGATGGCTTCGTACTGCTTGGGCAAACCGGGCTGCAACATGTCGTTGCCTGCCACCATCTGTGCCACGGCATCCTTGCCACCGAACCAGTCAGTCATCACCATGCCCTTGAAGCCCCATTCGTCGCGCAGCATCGTTGTCTGCAACTCCTTGTTTTCCGAAGTATAGACACCGTTCAGGTAGTTGTACGAGGACATCACAGTCCAAGGTGCGGATTCCTTCACGGCAATCTCAAATCCTTTCAGGTAGATTTCGCGCAAAGCGCGTGGAGAAACATGTGCATCCGTAGCCATACGGTTGGTTTCCTGGTTATTCACGGCAAAATGCTTGATGCTAGTACCCACGCCATTGCTCTGCACCCCACGTACGTATGCGGCAGCAATCTTACCCGAAACCACCGGGTCTTCGGAATAATACTCGAAGTTACGTCCGCAAAGCGGGTTACGGTGAATGTTCAGTGCCGGAGCCAACAGCACGTCCGCACCGTATTCCAGCACTTCGTTACCGATGGACTGACCTACACTTTCCACCAAATCCTGATTCCAAGTAGAGGCGAGCAAAGTTCCGATAGGGAAATGAGTACAATAGTATGTAGCCGAATCCCCCTCACGGGTGGGGTCAATACGCAGTCCGGCAGGACCATCGGCCAGCACCACGGCGGGAATGCCGAGACGTTCAATCGAGTACGTGGTTCCTGCCGCACCCGGTACCAGCTTTCTCGTTGCACCGATAACGGCACTGTCACCCGAGAAGCCTGCCATACCGGTACCTACTACCAGATGTGCCTTTTCTTCCAGCGTCATGGCACCAATCACTTCATCCAGAGAGGACTTTCCAAGCTGCGGCACACTCGGTCCGCAAGCTGACAAGACAGCCATTACCGCTGCCATGGATATGATACTCTTCTTCATAATCTTATTTAAAAATCTTCGGTGCGAATTCTGTCAGGTAGATACGCCAGTTCTTCCAGATATGACCTTCACCAGTTTCATAATATTCATATTTGTAACCTTTCTCGTCCAACATCTTGCGATACTCGTTGTTGGCCTGGAAAAGGAAGTCTTTGTCACCGATGGCGATGTAATAGAGTGCCGGCTTCTTGGCGAACTGAGTTTTTAGCTTTCCTTCCAAATCATCATATATAGGAGACTTCACGTTCTTGTCGGGCATGATAGCGGCAGAGAACAGACCTACGTAGTTGAACATATCCGGATATTGCTTGGAGATGTGCATGGAATGGAAACCTCCCATAGATAATCCGGCAATGGCACGTCCTTTCTTGTTGGCTTGTGTGCGGTAAGTCTTGTCGATGAATTTCACTACGTCGGGGAAAGCTGTCTCGAAAGAACCTTCCATCGTCTTGGGCAGATTCATGCTGGGAGCGGCAAAACCCAGTGAAGATTCACCCGGAGCTGCTTCCAATGCAGCATTGCCGTTGGTCATTACCACAATCATCGGTTTAGCCTTGCCTTGTGCGATGAGGTTGTCCAGAATCTGTGCCGTACGTCCCAGTTCGCTCCATGCGTTCTCGTCGCCACCCATGCCGTGAAGCAGATAGAAGACAGGGTAGCGCTTGCCGCTTGTCTCATATCCAGCAGGCGTATAAACAGTCAAACGACGGTCCATGCCCAGCGTGGGGCTGTTGTACCATACCTTAGATACTGTTCCATGAGGAACCTTATTCACCTTGTAGAGGTCGATGCGCTCGTCACCGCCGATGATGAACACATTCGTCACGCTTGCCACGTCGCGAATCATATAAACATTGGAGGGATCGTTGATTTTCAGACCATCTACCAGGAAAGTGTAGCTGTAGAGTTCCGGTTTCAGTGGTTCGGGAGTAGTGAATTCCCATACACCGTCCTTGTTCTCTTTCAAATCGGCCACGCCCGGCCCGTCGAACTCGCCGAAGGGAGTCTTGATTTTCTGCGTGGGCAGGAAGTCACCGGTCACCTGCACCTTCACGGCTTTCGGTGCTTTCAGGCGAAAGGTTACTGTATTGTTGTCGTGTATCTCAGGTGATACCACGGGGGCACCTCCCCAGAGAGCTTGCTGCGCGAAAGTCATCGCACACATCAGCAACAGAGCTGATAAAATAGAAATTCTTTTCATAATGGGTTTATTATTTTGTTATTAAACAGATTGTCTATAATCCTGCACTTCGGATTGGCAAAGTGCAGGGTGAATCAATCGGCACGAGGTCACTTGAACAACTTCGGCACGAACTCCGTCAGATAGATGCGCCAGTTCCTCCAGATATGTCCCTCGCCCGTTTCCAGATACTCATACTTACAGCCATTGTCATCGAGCAGTTTGCGGAAGTCCGTCACCCCCTTGAAGACAAAATCACGGTTACCGCAAGCGATGAAATAGAGTGCCGGAGTCTTGGCAAACTGTATCTTCAGTTTATCCTCGAAGTCGGTATAGACCGGACAAGTAGATTTATCGTTCCTGGAAGCAGTACCCGAGAACAAGCCCACATAGTCGAACATATCCGGATAGTACTTCGAGATGCTGCAAGAGTGGAAGCCACCCATCGAAAGTCCTGCAATGGCACGGTGCTTCTTGTTCGGCAATGTGCGGAAATTCTTCTCCACGAATTTCACGACTTCCGGGAAAGAGAGTTCGAAGCCTCCTTCCGGAGCGGAAGCACGTTCCTTCGGACTCATGGAAGGGATAGTGAAACCTTTGGGCGATTCACCGGGAGCGGCATCCTGCCAGGCATTGCCGTTGGTCATCACTACAATCATCGGTTCGGCCTTGCCCTGCGCTATCAGGTTATCCAGAATTTGTGAAGTACGGCCCAAGGCAATCCATGCCTCTTCGTCACCTCCGGCGCCGTGCAGCAGGTAGAAGACGGGGTAACGCTTCTTGCCGTTCTCGTAGCCGGCGGGTGTATAAACCGTCAGACGGCGATCCATACCCAGCGTAGGACTATTGTACCACATACGTCTCACTGTTCCGTGAGGCACTTTGTTCACCTTGTAGAGGTCGGCACGGTCACCGCCGATGATGAACACATTCGTCACAGTTGCCACATCACGAATCATATAGACGTTGCCGGGATCCATTATTTTCAGCCCGTCCACAAAGAAAGCATAGCCATAAAGTTCGGGTTTCAGCGGTTCGGCAGTGGTATATTCCCACACGCCGTCCTTGCCCTCCTTCATATCGACGATGCCCGGAGCGTCATACTCGCCCCTCGGTGTCTGGATGGTGTGCGGCGGCAGGAAGTCACCCGTCAACTGCACCTTCACGGCTTTCGGTGCCTTCAAGCGGAAAGTGACCGTATTGTCATCATGAATTTCCGGCGAAACTACCGGAGCACCGCCCCACAAGGCTTGCTGCGCAAAGGTTATTGCACAAATCAGCAACAGGGTAAATAAAAGTATAAATTTCTTCATAATCATTTTAATTGTTTAAGGAGCTGGAAGACATTGAAGGGAATTATCACCCTTCGGGATTAAGAGTCAAAGCCGACAGTCCGGTTATGAATGAACCTTTTTCAATGATAACTTCTCAATAACAACCCATCATTATCAAGACTATCGGCTTTTCACTCCTAAATAAATCTTATCTATCAAAACACCGGCTCACAAAAGGCAAACACATATACAATGCCGAATGCCAGTATTCACTGGTGTGCCCTCCGTCGCGCACGCGGAACTGGCAAGGAATGCCGGCATTGCGCATCGCCTGGAAGAACTCGATGTTACGGTCGAGCAGGAAATCATCGTCACCGCAATCCACAAACCACTGCACGGTGCGCAGAGCAGCTTTACGGGCCTCATCAGCCTCCAGCACATACTTGATGCAACTATGCTCCTGCACCGAACGGGTCAGCACAGCCATCTTGTTTGTGGGGTCGGGGTCTTTTCCCGCCGCCTCACCACTGACGGGGATGTTCATCAAGGCACTCATGGCGTATGCCGCACAATAGAGGTCGGGATAGCGCTGCGCGTAGCTCGTGGTTCCGCCTCCACCCATCGAAAGGCCCGCAACGGCACGATGCTGACGGTCGCCCACCACACGGTAGGTCTTCTCGATATAGGGCATGAACTCCTTGTAGAAGAAATCCTCGTAAGCCCATCCCGGCATGTTGAAGTAGCCGTTCCAGCACGTGGCCGGATTGCCTCCGGCGTTGGGGCTGACGATAATCATCTCGCACGCCTCGCCCGATGCCGTCAACTGGTCCATCACGTCCTTCACACGCTGGTCCGTAAACCAGCTGGTATTCACCCCCGACATGCCGTGCAGCAGGTAGAGAATGGGATACTTCCTGTCTGCCTCCTTGTCATAGCTCTGAGGCAGATAGATGGTATAGGCGCGGTGCGTCTTCAGCACCGTGCTGTAGATGCTGTCGGTCACGACCTTGCTTTGTGGTCCCCATGCAGGATTCTGTGCATTTGCCATCCACAACGAGCAGACGGCAAAAAGAGAAAGTATCAATCTTTTCATGGCATAGATTTTAAAAATGTACTACAAAATAAGTGCTTTCCATTCTAAAACGGATTGATATATATCAGTTTTTTCAGGTGATGTATATGCACACCTCATCTCTTCACCATGGGATGCACAGCCACCGGCACTTGTGCCCGCATGGCATCGTGCACTTTCTGCTTGCGTGCCTTTGCCACCTTCTGCACCGTGGTGCAACGCACGTCGGCCGAAGAGGCGGCAGCCATCCATTGATATTCACCCTTGGCCAACTCCCAAGAGCTGCTTTTCTCGTTGAAGGAGGCCATGTCCATCACGTTCCACTCCAATGTCAGGGTCTGGCTCTCGCCGGGTTTCAGCAGGCGGGTCTTGCCGAAGGCTTTCAGTTCCTTGGCGGGCTTGTCCATGCCGCCCTCGGGAGCCTTGACATAGAGCTGCACGGCTTCACGGCCTGCCACCTTGCCGGTGTTCTTCACGCTCACTTTCATGCGGCAGCGGTCACCGTCGATGGCAGCCTCTTCCACCGCATATTCAAAGGTGGTATAGCTCAGTCCGTGGCCGAAGGGGTAAGACACCTCTTTACCGAAGGTATCGAAGTAACGGTAACCCACGTAGATGCCCTCCTCGTAGAGGGTGAAATCGACGTTGCGTTCCGGCTCTTTCGGCTTCTCCTCTTTCTTGTCGGACTTGAAGTTCATGCCGGTACCCATGGCGAACGACGGCATCTTGAACTCATAGTCGAAGGGGAAATTGGCATCCGACGGCGCGTCGCCATACTTCACGGCAAACGTCATGGGCAGTTTGCCGCTGGGGTTCACCTTACCCGTCAACACGTCGGCAATGCAGTTGCCCACTTCCTGCCCGGGCTGGAAAGCGCATACCAAGGCATCTGCCAGCTCTTTCCATGAAGCGGTCTCCACGGGGCTGCAGATGTTGAGAACCACCACCAACTTCTTGCCTGCGGCACGATAGGCGGCAGACACTTGCTTTATCAGAGCCAGTTCGTTCTCCTTCAAGAGGAAATCTTCCACACGGCGGTCGCAGCCTTCACCACTGACACGTCCCAGCGTAAGCACGGCGATGTCGTTGGCTTTCACTTGTGCGGCCAGTTCCTCGGCAGTGGGCAGGAACTCTTCGGCACGGGGCAGCGGAGTGAACGCGAAAGGAGGGCGACCGTGGGGGAAGAGGCGTTTCTGCTCGTCGGCCATGTGCTTCTTGTAGCGGTTCAGCAAATCCTTATCTACCGTATAGCCCGCATTGCGCAAGCCTTCTACCATAGACACCGTGTAGTAGCCGAAGCCCGTACTGCCGAATCCCATACCGGCAGGAACCATGTCGTAGGAAGTAGTGCCGTAAAGGGCTACCTTCCTGATGCCGGCAGCCATAGGCAGCGCATTCTTGTTATCCAGCAGCACGATGCCCTCGGCACCTATCTGACGGTCCACTTGCGCGTGGGCTTTGAGGTCGGTCTCGTTGGGATAATTGTAACCGGAGAAGGTGTGACTCTTCACCACAAACTCCAGCACACGCTTCACGCTAAGGTTGAGGAGCGCCTCATCCAGCGTGCCGTTCTTCACGGCTTCCAGAATGGCGTTGTACTGGCGTTCCTGCCCCGGCTGCAACATGTCGTTTCCGGCAGCTATGGAAGTCACGGCATCTTTTCCGGCATTCCAGTCGGACATCACCAGTCCCTTGAATCCCCATTCGTCGCGGAGGATATCTTCGGTCAGTTCGCGGTCTTCGCAGGTGTATTTGCCGTTCACCTTGTTGTAGGCGGTCATCACGCTCCAGGGTTGAGCCTCCTTGACGGCTATCTCGAAGCATTTCAGATAAAGCTCGCGCAAGGGGCGCTGCGTCAGTCGGGAGTCGTTGTTGTTGCGATTGGTTTCCTGGTTGTTCACGGCGAAGTGCTTCAGGCAGGTGCCGGTACCTTCGCTCTGGATGCCGTTGATGTAGGCGGCGGCTATCTTGCCCACCAGCACGGGGTCTTCGGCATAATACTCGTGGTTTCGTCCGCAGAGGGCGTTACGCATCAGGTTGACACCGGGGGCAAGGAGCACGTCCATACCGTAGTCTTTCACTTCGGTGCCCAGAGCCTGGCCTACACGGTAGGCGGCATCGGAATCGAACGTAGCTGCCACTGTGGTGCTCGAGGGGAATTCGGTGGCGTGATAGGTGCGGCTGTCGAATTCCCGTTTGGAAGCCATCGCCAGGCGGTGCGGTCCGTCGGCAAGGAAAGCCGATGGGATGCCCAGGCGGGGAATGTCGTAGGTACGTCCGGCAGTACCGGGGAACTTGGAGTCACTGCCCATCGACATGCCGCAACCGATGACGAGGTGCACCTTCTCTTCGAGGGTCAGGGCACTGACCACTTCGTCAATGTTGTCGGCACGCAGCACGGGCGAACCGGTGGCGGGCACCGGCTGTGCATTCACAGCCAGCGCCACGCAAAAGGTGAAAAGGGGAGTTAAGAATCTTTTCATGTTTTATTAGAATTACCAACCTGTATTTTGCTTGATATTGGGATTCACATTCAATTCTGTGTAAGGAATAGGCAACAGCATGTGTTTGTCTTGGAAGCCATATACAGAATTTTTGGTATTTTCCGGTTCCAATTTAAATTCAAATATCGGATTACCTTGAGCATCCTTCATCACTTCACCTGTGGAAGGATCAATTTTCGGGAAATATCCATAAGCCGGAATAAACTTACCTTGCTCACCCAACACAGCTTTTGCATCCCCCCAACGAACCAAATCTTGGAATCGGACACTCTCCAAACAGAGTTCCAGACGTTTCTCCTTCTTCACATCATCCAATGTCACGGAAGAAAGTGGGGCAAGCTTGGCACGAGTACGGATTTCATTAATATACTTCACAGCCTTGTCGGCAGAGCCACCACCCATTACATGAGCCTCAGCGGCCATGAGTAATACTTCGGCATAACGCATCACACGCAGGTTAGTATATTGAAGACTTTGGAACCAACTTTGGTCGATAATGTTGTCTGAGCCCAAAAGACGGGTTTTCCAAAAGAAATAACCTTCGTTACCAACTAAATAAAGACCCGGATTGATAGCCATTTCCACTTCATTCATTTGTTCGTAAGTACGCATCGTACTTTTCAGACGATAACCGTCCACGCCTTCTCTTTCAACAAAAGCGTCATACAATGACTTAGTAGGATTGAAAAATCCATAAGTACCCATTGCAATGCCTTCTTCAAACAATGCCTTGGGGCCGTATGACATGTGACTTGTACGCCAGCCCAACATGATATAGAATTGAACGAACTGATTCCAAGCTTGTTCGCTGTTTTTGCGACGTTGCACTTCAAGCATAGATTCACTACAATTGTTGGTCACAGCATGTCCCAACATGTCAAAGCTGCCTTGATATAACTCATATTTCTTAGAATCAATGACTTCGTCCAAAACAGTAGCAGCATCAGAATATTTACCTTGGAAAAGATAAGCTTTGCCAAGATAAGCTTTAGCAGTTTCAAGCGTAACACGTGAAGTAGCATCCGCATCGTCCACATTAGCTTTGGAAGGCAAAGCCCCTGAAGAAATAGCCTCTTCAAGATTCTGTTCCACAAAAGCCCACAAAGCTTCAGGCGTGCTGTTGCTTACATGATACTCAGACGGAGCCAATAAGTGATCCACCAAAGGCGCATTCCCCCACAAAGTCACCAACTCAAAATAAGCCCATGCACGATAGAATTTTGCCTCAGCTACGGCACGTCTCATGACCGATGAATCTCCTGTGACATTCTCTATAATCAGATTGGCTTTATAAACCACAGCATAAAGCCCGGAATACAAACCAGAAATCAAACCGTTATCCGTAAAGAACGTAAATTCATTCAACTGCTCCATCATAGCATTATCACCACGAGAGCCACCGCCCGTATAGGCATCGTCAGAAAGACAGTTTTTTACATAAAACCAGTTAGAATACATATCACGCCAAGAGATAAGCATAGAAGCCACGGCAGCCTCAGCTTCCTCGTCAGTTTGGTAGTAATTTTCAGGACCCCCCAAACTACCATGCTTTTCAATATTCAAGCGATCTTCACAACCGGCACATACCAAAGTGAACAAGGCTGCAAAAAGTACATATATATAATGTGTTGCTTTCATTGTTTTATACATTAAATTTAAAAGTTAGAATTCTATATTGAAGCCAAGCACCACTTTCTTGGAAGCAGGATAACCGCCCATATCAATACCCATGCCTGTAGTAGCGTTAGCTGAAGATTCTGGGTCGAAACCGGGATATTTAGTGAAAGTGATAAAATCATCGAGTGAACAATAAAGGCGCATGTTATTGATAAACACTTTCTTCAACAATGATTTCGGCAAAGTATAACCCAACTGAATCTGCTTGATACGGAAGAAAGAAGCATCATAAACCATGGCATCCGACTGAATGTATTGGTCTATATTGTTGGCATTTGCCAAAGGCTTCGTACCGGTTGGATTGTTGGCAGACCAATGATTATCATACCAAACCTCTTTCAGGCGGTTACTTGTCTTATAATCGGGACGATAGTAACAATGAAAAATATCGTTACCTTGTGAACCAGTACCGAATATTGTCAGGTCAAGTCCCTTGTAAGCTGCCGTCAAGGTTATACCATACGTGAAGTCAGGAATAGCATCGCCAATGTAAGTCAAGTCACCTTCGTTGAGGCCGCCACTGTTATCAAGGTCTTTGAAAGTAGGATTGCCTTGCTCGTCCAAACCATTGAACTGATAGCCACGGAAATAGTACACCGGATATCCCTTCTCAAAGAAACTGAGCTGGTAAGTATGGAAAGAAGCTCCATTCAGACGAGGTTGCGAAGGGTCAAGATAAGTTACTTCATTCTTCAACGTAGCCAGGTTAGCACGAATGCTGTAGCTGAAATCCTTGATATTATCGCGCCAGCCCAGTTCAAATTCCCAACCTTTATTGCTTACGTTACCGGCATTCATCGGAGAAGTCTTTCCACCGATACTGAGAGAAGGTTTTGTATCTAAAACCAACAAATCTTTCGTCTTCTTTTCATAATAGTCCACACTGAAGGTCAAGCGGTCACGCAAAAAGCGAGCATCCAAACCAAAGTCAATCTGTTCGGAAGTTTCCCACTTCAATTCATCGTTACCCAATGAAGCAGGATTTACTCCGGTAGTAAAGCCATTGCCGCCAGTCAACGGATAAATGCCGCTGGAAGCCATATCCGTGCTATAGGCATAACCGCTCAATGCGGAAAGGCTACCGTTCTGTCCCCAGCTGGCACGCAACTTCAAGCTATTGACACTTTCCTTTACAGGCTCAAAGAACTTTTCTTCTGAAACCGTCCATCCCAAAGAGACTGCGGGGAAGTAACCCCAACGGTTCGTAACAGGCAATTGCGACATATCGGCTGCATCGGCACGCAAGGAGAATTGCGCCATGTAGCGACCCATGTAGTCATAGCTTGCACGACCGAAGTAAGACATTTTGGCAGAACGGGTCTTTTCACCATTCAGACCTTTGACTGCTGAGGAAGCAGCGTAATTCAGATAAAAGAATAACGGATTGTTCTGAAGTACGGCATGTTCACCATCCGGATCGAGAGATCCCTTTACATAGTCGTAAGAAGATTCCTGGAACGACATACCCAACATGGCATTGATGGTATGACCGTTGAATGACTTCACATAATTGGCAAAGTTTTCCCACTGATAGTAAATGCTTGTAGCAGACTGACTATTGATACTTACATAGTCACGTCTTTGGGTCGAATTGCCATAGAAAGGCAGGCTTGTGTTGGCAGAGCGAGTGCCTCCCAAACGATAACCGAAACGAGAAGTAAAGGTAAAGCCTTTGATAGGTGTGAAATCCGCATAGATAGAACCATTGACATTGAATCCGCTGTTACGGCCAATGGTGCTCTTACGCATCACAGTAGGATGGTAGTTTTCACCTTCATAGAAAAGAGAAGAGGCATAATAATTGCCGTTCTCGTCCTGCAACAATGTGCTACCCTGATTCAAAGCGTTCTGCATGTGGGCAGGCAATTTATCGGGTGCGTAAGTATCAGGAGTCAAGGGATCCATCATCAGAACGGATTGCAGGAAGCTACCATACGCATTCTGCGTAGATACGCCACGGGTGTTATACTTCTCAATCTGGTTTGTCGTACCTACCTTCAACCAAGGCTTTATGTTGTATTCGGCATTAATGGTAGCCGTCATACGTTGGTAAACATCGTCTTTCCCTTTTACAATACCGTCATTGTCCAGATAAGTCAGCGACAAATAATAATTGCCCTGCTCGCCACCTCCGGCAAAAGCCAAGTTATGCTTCATCATCAATGAATTTTCAAAGGCAATATCCAGCCAGTCCGTACTGGTCTTTCCATCCCAATTGGCTTTTATGAAATTGGGGTCGAAAGCACTGCTTTCCGACATGTAATCAACGTATTCTTCTGCATTAAGCAACTTGGGCATACGGGCAATGGATTGCGTGGAAAGCTGGAAGTCATACGTAATTTTTCCTTGTCCGGCTTTACCTTTCTTTGTTGATATAAGGATAACACCGTTACCGGCCTCAGCACCATAGATAGCAGCGGAAGCAGCATCTTTCAGCACTTCCATACTGGCAATGTCATTGGGGTCGATACCGGCAATGCTGCTCATGCGTACGCCATCCACCACATAAAGCGGACTGGAAGCCGCATTGGACGAATAACCGCGCACACGTACCGTAGGTGAGGAACCCGGAGCGGCAGAAGTCGTAATCAACTGCACACCGGCTGTCTTACCCTGCAAGGCTTGTGAAGCATCACTGATAGTACGGTTTTGCATGTCTTCGGCCTTCACCTGCGAAATGGCTCCTGTCACGGAGCTTTTCTTCTGCACACCGTAACCTACTACCACCACTTCGTCCAGCGTCTCGCTGTCTTCTTTCAAGACAATGTTCATCACACCGGCAACGGCTTGTTTCTCTTGGGTTACGTAGCCGATGTAAGAGAAAATGATTGTCGCTCCCTGATTCACATTCAATGTATAATTACCGTCAATATCGGTAATACAACCGTTGGTAGTACCTTTCTCTACGATACTTACACCAATCATCGGTTCATTCAGGTTGTCAGTCACCTTGCCGGTCACTTTCACGGTCTGGGCTTGTGCCAGAGAGAAAGGAAGGCAGATTAAGAGAAAGAGTGCCATAGCGGCAAGTCTCTTTCGGGCTGCTTGATTCATGATTCGTTTCATTTTAGTTAGTTTAAAATTAGATTTATAGTTACATTTATGGTTACAAGTCAATTATTAGAATTAACTGGGTATCGCTTTCATTTTAAAGCCTCAGAATCCCCGTGTAGGGAACGCCCGTACCACCTCCAGCAACTCCTTGTCGTGGTGGTGCTTCACCTCGCAACGGTTGTTGAAGAACATCGTGGCTCCTCCCTCTTCGGTATAGGCATCCCACTGGGGCAGGCCCTCTGCATTGGGATTGCCCGTACGGGCGAAGTTCAGCCAGGCGCCGCTCATCTTCTCGGCCAGGGCCTGCGCCTCGGCACCGCCGCCCGTCATGGAGGCGTGGGCCACGGCATTGTTGAAGGCGAAAGGTATCTCCATGCAGTGCGTGCTGCGGAACATGCCGTCGAGCACCGGAGATTCCCAGGCGAACATGTACATATAGACCGGAGCGCCCTGCTGTGCAGCTTTCAGTCTGGCTTGCTCCACCGCACCGGGACGGAATACGAAATCCACATCCACCAAATCCTTGGGCTGGTAGCCGGGGTAAGCCTTCTCGAAGGCGGCGAGGAAGTCGTCCGTGCGGTCACCGTAGCGTTGTTTCAAGAATTCCACGGCCTTTTCTTTGGTGATGGTGCGGAAAGCAGGCACGTAGGTGCTCATGGTGAACTCGTGCAAGGTAGTTCCTATCATCACGGGCACTTCCTTGCTCTGTGCAGGTGCCTGCGGGTCGAAGGGCTGTGCGGGCAGCACGTCGCCGTCCACGGTGGGCGCCCATCCGAAGATGAAGGTGGATACGCCGTCCTCTTTCTCGGCCTCGGCCTTCACCTTGGCAACGGCTTTCTCACCGGCGGCCAGCAGACGTTCGTAAGGCATCTTCTGCAGCTCGTCTATCTGCGAGGCTTTCAGTCCCAGCTCGTCCATCACGGCAGCACCGATGCGACGTGAATACTTGGCATCCATCGTGCGCAGCATGGAGCCGCTCTGAACGATGGCCTTGTGGTAGAGCCCTTTGGCAGACGGAGTGGCAAGCAATGTAGATACCTTTCCGCCGCCGCCCGACTGTCCGAAAATCGTTACGTTCTGTGCGTCGCCGCCAAACGCGGCTATATTCTTGTTTACCCATTGAAGTGCCGCCACGAGGTCGAGCAGGCCGGCATTGCCGGATTTGGCGTATTTGTCGCCGTAGGCGGAAAGGTCGAGGAAGCCGAGGACGTTGAGACGGTGGTTGAGCGTGACTACCACCGCATCACCTTTCTTGGCAAGGTTGAAACCGTCGTAGGAGGGAAGTTCCTGTCCGCTGCCTGCCGCATAGCCGCCGCCGTGGAGCCACACCATGACGGGACGCTTCTTGCCGTCGTTCAGGCCCGGAGTCCAGATGTTGACCCGCAGGCAGTCTTCGCCGGGATAGCCGTCGTCCCAGTGGAAGGCGAAAGCGTGCTCATCGGCACCCCAGCCCATACGCACCGCCTGGGGGCAGGTGGGACCGAACATGCGGCTGCTACGCACGCCTTCCCATTTGTCGGCAGGCTGAGGCGGCATGAAGCGCTCTGCCTTGGCGTAGGGAATACCTTTATATATATAAATACCGTCTTGCAGGAATCCTCCCACTTTGCCCGACTCGGTCTGGGCGATGGCTGTTTCGGAAGAGGCGACGATTTCGCCCGTGGTTTGTTGCGCGCCGGCGGTCTTCACGCCCGCTGTCTGTCCGCAAGAGGAGAGAATCAGCAGGGAGGCCAACGCAAGCATGGATAAAGGTTGTCTTTTCATGGTTGTATATCGTTTTTTAAAATTGATGATTTGTCTTTGACTTGCTTTCAGCGAACGAGTTGACAAGTTGTTCACTTGTTCACTTTTTCCGGTTGCAATATTACGCCGATTGCGCCGGAGGGACTGGCCGACATGTAAAAACGATTTGCCCGGAGGTTTAAAAGCGCTTGCCCATAGGTTCAAATGTTTGCCTTTTTGTTCAAAACATGCTGCAAAGCAACTTATATTCAATTTTTTATCCTTATTTTCGCACATCATTCAAAACCTTTTAATATGACCTTGTCTAACCGGAAAATCCTCCGTACCCTGCTCTGCCTGCTGGCCGGAACTCTGTATGCCGTCTGCCTGTCGGCATGCGACGCCAAAGAGCCCTTATCCGAAAACCGGGATGCCGAAATCGAAAGCCCCGTCATAGCCAACGACCTCTCCAACCAGAAAGTCACCGCCATAGCCGAAGACACGCAAGGCCATATATGGATAGGCACGTTCCGCGGGCTGAACAAGAACAATGTGCACGACTACCACCAGTACTTCTGCACCGACGACTCGCTGGGACTGCCCGACAACCAGATTACCCACCTGCTGCGCGACTCGAAGAACCGCTTCTGGGTGGGCACCGTGAACGGCGTGTGCCTATACACCGACAAGGACAACTTCCGCATCATCCCCATCGAGGCCGACAACAAGAACGTGAGGCAGATTCTGGAAGACCGCAACGGGCGCATCTTCCTCAACACCGGCTTCCAGCTCTACGCCTACCACCCCCGGGAGGAAAAGATTACCTGCGTGCTGCCCGAAATCAGCCCCGGAAATGCCTTCTACGCACAGTGCCACATCGCCCCCGACAACAACCTCTGGGTAATGACCTCCACCGGGCTCCGCTGCTACGACCTATCTACCCTACAGCTGAAAGAGTCTGTCGCCCTCAACGGCTATCCCTACTACTCGTACCTGCACAACAACGAGCTGTGGATAACCGGCAACCACACCCTCAGCATCTTCGACACCCGCACGCGCAGCTTCAAGCCGCTGCCGCAGCCCATCGCCCAGAACACCACACTGTGCAACGCCGACATCGACTACATACACCCCTACGGCAACAACGGCCTGCTGCTGAACACCGCCAGACACGGCATGTTCTACTACAACCCGGGCACCGGCAGCGTGACCCGCCAGGACGAGAACGGATTCCCCTTCGAGATGCCCCGGTTCCGAATCAGCCGGATGTTCACCGACTCGCAGCAGAACCTGTGGATAGGCTCCGTGGACCAGGGGTACACCGTGTGCTACCACTACAAGGAGCGGTTCAACAACGACAACTACCTGCGCTCCGAGCTGAACAACAAGTCCGTGGTGTCGCTAAGCGCCGGCAAGGACCACAAGCTGTGGATTTCCACCCTGATGGACGGCATCTACGTATATGACACGAAGAGCAGCGAAATCAGGCACATCGACCCCGAAACGTTCTGCGAGCAAGAGAAACAGAAAGCCATCTACGCGAACCAGCTGATGGTGGACAGCGACAACAACCTATGGATGACCATCACCAACAATGAAGTGCTGAAGGCACGCTACACGCCCGACGGGCAGCTGAAGATAGAGGAACGGCACCGGATTTTCCTGCCCATGTCCATCGCCCAGTCGCCCGACGGAACCATCTGGATAGGCACCGCCACGGTCAACGTCTATGCCCTGCGCCCCGGCAAGAAGGAATTCGAGGCGATGAAGCTCTTCGAGGGGTTCACCTTCGTGCCCGGCCTGGCGATGATGGATAACCGCCGGCTGATGGTGACGGGCTTCTACCAACCCATCAAGCATATCGACATCGAAAACCTGGAGACGGGCACGGCGGACATCGCGGAAGAAGACCTGAAAGCCTGCATACGCCGCTCCGTATTCGTCCCCACGGCCTTGTACAAAGACACGTACGGCATTCTCTGGATAGGTACCGTAGGCAACGGGCTGATGTGCTACCATCCCGAAACGGGACGGATGACACCCATGCCCGGCACCTCCTGCCTCGACATATCGGGCATCGAGGAAGACCTGCAAGGCAACCTCTGGATAAGCACCCAATACGGACTGAGCAAATATGACCGGACAGCCGGACGCTTCACCAACTATTATGCCGCCGACGGCATAGGCGGAAACCAGTTCTACGACCGCGCCTCGTGCCGTCTGCCCGACGGGACGCTGGCATTCGGCGGCACGCACGGGCTCACGCTCTTCAACCCCATCGACGTGCCCATCAAGCGCAACATCCCGCTGCTGTTCAGCGACCTGAAGATACACAACAAGCTGATACGTCCGCAATTGCACGGAGGAACCATCGGCAAGCACCTCTCCTACTGCCCCGACATACACCTGGAGCACGACCAGAACAGTTTCAGCATCTCCTTCTCTGCCCTGAACTACAGCGAGTACGGACGAGTGCACTACCAATACCACCTGGAGGGTTTCGACAACTACTGGGTAGACGCCCGCAACAACCACGAGGCCTACTACGCCAACCTGCCTGCCGGAGAGTATGTGTTCCACGTGAAAATCACCAACAACGACCGGAGCATCGTGGAGGCCGAGAACTCCATCCGCATCCGCGTATATCCGGCCCCCTGGCGCACGTGGTGGGCCTACTGCATCTACTTCTTGTTGGCAACCGCCCTCGCCCTTCTCTTCCTGCGTGCCCTGCTCCGCGTCCGCGCCGAAAAGGAGGCCGCCCGCCGCGCCCGCCTGGAGAAAGAGCAGGAGCAACGGGTGAACCGGATGAACATGAGTTTCTTCGCCAACGTCTCGCACGAGTTCCGCACGCCGCTCACCATGATTTCCGGCCCCGTGAACCAGCTCTGCGCCAATCCGCGGATAGAGGGTGCGGACAAGAACCTGCTGCACATCGTGCAGCGCAGCGTGAACCGCATGCTGAGGCTCGTCAACCAGATGATGGACTTCAACAAGCTGGAGAACGACACCCTGCGCCTGCAAGTGAAGCGCGCCGACCTCATCGCCTGCCTGCAACGCCAGGTGGGCATCTTCCGGGTGAACGCCGACGACAAGGGCATCGACCTGAACACCTACGGACTGGAAGACACCTTCCTGATGTGGCTGGACGAGGACAAGGTGGAAAAGATATTCAACAACCTAATGTCCAATGCCCTGAAGTTCACGCCCCAAGGCGGTAAAATCAGTGTCGGCTTCGACGTAATAGACCGTGAGAAAGCCGCGCGGCTCTTCGGCCTGTCCGCCGACGGGCGCATCACGCAGTACGTCAAAGTGTCCGTGGCCAACACGGGACAGAGCATCCCCGAAGACAAGATAGAGAAGATATTCGAACGCTATTACCAGATAGGCAACCAAGCCGAAGGTACCTACAACTGGGGAACGGGCATCGGCCTGTACTACGCCCGCAGCCTGGCCGTACTGCACCACGGGCAACTGAAAGCCAGCCAGTCCGAAGAGGGAAGCGGCGCCGTGTTCACCTTCGTCCTGCCCGTGAACGACGCCGCGTATGCCGAAGACGAACGGGTAACGGAACAGAGCAACCAGTCGGAAGCCTTCCCGCTGGCCGCCGCCTCGCAGCCTGCCGAGAACAAGACCGGCACCGACGAGAAGCAACCCACCCTGCTGGTGGTGGACGACGACACCGAAGTGGCACACTACCTGCGCACCCTCCTCTCCGCCCACTACAAGGTAATCTGCCGCTTCAATGCCGACGATGCGCTGAAGGCGCTGCATGAGGAGTCACCCGACCTGGTTCTGAGTGACGTGGTGATGCCCGGCAAGGACGGTTACCAGTTCTGCCGGGAGATAAAGGAAGACTTGCAGCTCTGCCACCTGCCCGTGATTCTGGTTACGGCCAAAGCCACCGTGGAAAACCAGGTGGAAGGACTGGACACGGGAGCCGACGCCTACGTGACCAAGCCTTTCGACCCTGCCTACCTGCTGGCGCTCATCAAGTCGCTGCTCAAGAACCGCGAGAAAGCGCGCAACATGCTGGGAAAAGCCACGCAGACGGACAAGATGGAAGAGAACATCCTCTCCCCGCAAGACAATGTCTTCATAACCGAACTCTACCACCTGATGGAGAGCGAGCTCTCCAACCCCGAACTGGACATTGCCCGCATGACCGAACTGCTGAGAATATCACGCACCAAGTTCTACTATAAAGTAAAAGGACTGACCGGCGAAAGCCCCAGCACCTTCTTCAAGACCTACAAGCTGAACCGTGCCGCCGAACTGATAACGGAAGGGAAATATACCGTCTCGGAAATTGCGGACATGACGGGATTCAGCACGCTGTCCCACTTCTCGAAGAGCTTCAAGAAGCAGTTCGGAGTAAGTCCGAGCGAATACGGCAAATAGAAGGACGGGCTACTTGGCTTGTTGTATGAGGGTTATGCCTTTCAGGAGTGAAGGTATAACCCTCATGCTTTTAACAGCCGGCCCTTGTATGCACGAGATGCACATCTCATACAACACGAGATGCACATCTCGAGATACATGAGATGCACATCTCGTGCATACAAGGACTACGCCTTAAAGTGAGAGAGGAATAGCCATGTGTGTTACCGGGCTTCCGGAATATTAGTCGAATCATATACAATCATCGCCCGGCCTTCGGCCAACTTCCTCGCAGTGGGAGGCATCTTGATGAAATAGTTGGAATAAGGTTCCGAACCTTCCTGGTCTCCATTCATCAGCCTGTGGGAAATACGTATCATCGTCTGAATATAGGCCAGCGGCAAAGAAGATTTCAGATAAGGATAATGTCCGCACCAGATATCCTTGATGTGCCCTTCCTTCATGAGCTTTTCCATACGGCAACACGACTCATGGAAAGTGGCGATGGGAGACATCGGCACACACTGCAGCCATACTTCACCCGAGCCGAACGCATCACCCGAATAACAGTCTCCGTTTGCCTTGTCCAGGAGTACCACCGAGCCGGGCGTATGCCCGGGCATCCATGCCACTTCCAGCTTGCGTCCACCCAAGTCGAACACTTGTCCTTCTTCCATATAGAGGAATTCTCCTTGATAATCCGCCGCATGCTGGGGCACCAGCACCGTATCGGCCCGATGCATCCATACTTTATCGAAATACTTGATGCAGCCGGCATGGTCGGGGTGCATGTGGGTGACGATTACTTCCAGCGGTTTCCCGGTTATCTGTCCCACAATCTTATCCAAATCCGCACAACGCGTGCCGGTATCAATCAGCACGGCCTTGTCTTCGCCCTCTATCAGATACATGGTAGTATAGTCCCAAGTGGAAAATACCCAAGTCTTCTCTTTCAACAAGGAAACCTCTACCTCTTCATTCTTGAATACCGTTTGCGCCCCTATAGCCATACAAACAAACAGCAGGGCAAATATCACTAAGTTTCTTTTCATGTTTTTCTTCTTTATATAGTTAAACCGAATTGTGAATTTCTCAAGATAAATCAATAACCGGGATTCTGTTTCAGGTTGCTGTTCACCTCCAATTCATTTTCAGGAAACGGCAGCCACTCGTCGCGATTGGGAGTCCAACCCGCCAACGACTTTTCATTATCGACATAGGTGGTTTTGGTCGTATAACGGGCGTTGTAGATGCCTGCCGCCGTAGTGAGGTCATTATTCGGGTCAGGTACAATCTGGAAAGTCGGTAACTTTTTCCCTTTATCCGCCAATACCACCGGAGCATCCCCCCAACGCTTCAGGTCCTGGAAGCGCATGCCTTCCATAGCAAGTTCCAAGCGGCGCTCCAGCTTTATATCGGAAAGCGTCACATGACTCTTTCTGGGAAGACGGGCCCTGTCGCGCACTCTGCCCAGATATTCGTCGGCACCGGCTTGGTCTCCCGCCTGGAGGCAAGCCTCGGCAGCCATCAGCAACACATCCGCATATCTGATGACCGGAGTATTGCTCTGGTTTCCACACCAATACCCTACAAATTCGTCATCGGTGCTTGCCAGCCATTTCAGACGGAAATAGCCTTCGCTGGCATATTTGTTGGTAGTCGTGTTCACCGCAATGTTCATGGCAATCACCTGCTCCCAGGTCCTGATCCAGGCATTCAAGCGATACCCGTCGGCACCCTCCTCAGCCACAAAGGCATCGTACAAAGACTTCGACGGATTGAAGTAGCTGTAACCGCTGGTAGTGTTGAACTTATAGTGCATGGACGCTTCCGGACCGGCTATAAAGCCATAGCCGAATCCCCAATTGGCCAAGATGCCGAACCAGCCCTCCTGAGAATACATGTTGGAAGGGTCGTAATGGCGCACACACTCCAGCACATACTCCTTGCAGCCGGCAGAGGCCGGATGATAGAATGTGCTGACATCGGCTATCAAATCATATTTGCCGGAAGAAATGACCTTCTCCAACTCACTTTTGGCATCGGCATATTTCTCCTGATACAGATAAATCTTTCCCAACAAGCAGCGGGCAGCCTCCAACGTGGCGCGGGTTCCCCCGTCCCTGTCTTCCAAACTCGTTTTCGAAGTGAGTTTCCCGGAAGTTATAGCTTCCGTAAGGTCTGTCTCCATGAATTTCCACAACTGTTCGGCAGTGGAGTTGGGCACCTTATACTCTTCCGAATTCTTCAATACCCTATCTACCAAAGGAGGAGTCCCCCACAAAGTGGTCAGTTCGAAATAGCAGATGGCTCTGAAGAATTTGGCCTCGGCAATGTTTCTTGCCTTCACTTCACTTTCAGCGGCATCGAACCGCTCAATCACCAGATTGGCCAGATAAATCGTGGCATACAACCTCTTATAATAGTTTTCCACCCAACCGTTCGTGGCCACTATCGCACTTTCGTATATCTCCTGCGCATACACCTGGTCGGAGCGGGCACCACCCGAATTGAAATCGTCTGCCAAGAAATTTTTCAGGAAGAAACCGTTGGCATACTGCGAGGCTTTCTCACCACGCCCGGAATAAGCATTCCGCCAGGACGCATAGACAGCAGCGATGGCAGACTCACACTGTTCATCCGTCTGATAATAATTCTCTTCATTCTCTACACCTTTCTGGGGAATATCCAGCAAATCGACATCGCATGCGGAAAATGTAAGTGCACACGCCAACAGTCCGGACAAGATATATTTTCTTTTCATATTTCTTCTATTTATTATTTAAAATGTAACTGATAAACCGAACACCACCTTCTTCGTTGTGGGATAATTTCCGTAATCCACGCCCATACCGCTGGTAGCCGTGGAGGAAACCTCCGGGTCGAGTCCCGGATACTTGGTGAACAAGAAGAAATTATCCAACGAGGCATATACTCTCAGCTTGTCGACCAGGAACTTCTTCGTAACCGTCCGGGGCAACGTATATCCCAGCTGTATCTGCTTGATGCGGAAATAAGAGCCGTCAAAAATATAAGCATCGGACAAGCCATACTTGTCTGCATTCGTATTCTGCGGCCGTGCAAACTTACGGCTGGTAGTCCCGTCCGCCGTCCAGCGCTGGTCGTACATCTCCTTCAGCGTATAGGATATGGAGTTATAACTGTAGGACATGAATACGTCATTGCCCACGGAGCCGTTGCCGAAAATCAGAAAATCAAAATTCTTGTAGTTGGCGGTCAACGTGATTCCATATGTGAAGTCCGGCATCGGTTTACCAATCATCGCCTTGTCACTGGCATCAATGGTACCGTCACCCGTATTATCCCTGAATACGGGATTGCCCTTGTCATCCAGATGATCGACCTGATAGCCTCTGAAATACCACACCGGATAGCCTACCTCGAATGCGGAGAACGAACCGTTCGAAGCCATTGTAGTGGCGCCTTCTATGCGTCCGCCGCTGACATGCGGATCCAGATAAGTGACCTCGTTCTTCAAAGTGGCCAGATTGGCGGTCACAGAATAGTTGAAATCACCGGCTTTGTCTTTCCATCCGGCCTCAAACTCAAAACCCTTATTCGTCACATTACCGGCATTCATCGGAGCCGATGAGTTTCCCGCCTCATAAGGAATGACAATGTTGGAAACAATCAAGTCTTTTGTCTTCTTCTGATACCAGTCCATACCAAACGAGAAGCGGTCGTTGAAAGCGCGCAAATCCATACCCAAATCCAGCTGTTCGGAGGTTTCCCACTTCAAGTCAGGATTATAGAGCTGCGAAGGTTTGGCAGAAGTGACATATTTCATCGCCGTATTGCTGAAAGAGTACCCGGCAGCCGAAGTCACCAGGGAATTGGAATACTTGTAACCGCTCAGATTGCTTGTGCTGCCATTCTGCCCCCAGCTTGCACGCAACTTCAGGAATGTGAGAGGGGTATTGTTCTTTTCCGTGAAAAAGCGCTCGTTGGAAATGACCCAACCGGCTGATACCGACGGGAAATAGCCCCAGCGATTGGTACCCGGAAGCACGGAAGTATCGGCTGCATCGGCACGCATGGCCGCTTGCAGCATATAGCGGTTCTGGTAATCGTAAGCCAAACGGCCGAAATAGGACAGCTTACGATTAATCAGATTATAACCGGCGGTACTCTTCACGGCATCTCCGGCAGGATACGAAACGTCGGCATACAAAGGATCGTGCTTGGCAGTCTTGTCTACACCGGCAGAAACATAAGTGAAGTTATTCTCGCTGTAGGACATACCCAGCATGGCAGACACATGATGCTTGTCCCACAAATCCGTACTATAATTCACAAAGTTCTCCCACTGATAATAGGTAGTAGAGGAGTTGGAGCGGCTGGCCCCGTTCTTATCCTTATTATTGGCGGAAGCCGAACCGTAATAGAGATTGTTATACTGATAAGTGTTTGCGTTCAGTTCCCTGTAACCCAGCCGGGTAGTAAACACAAATCCTTTGAAAGGAGTCAGGTTGGCATAGAGCGTTCCCATCAGACTGTTGCCGAAGTTTTTCTTGTCGCTCATGCGGATGGCTACCATAGGATGTATCTGTTCCATAGAACCCAGACAGCTGTAATAATCGCCCTTGTCATTGCGCAGCAAAGTAAAGCCGTTGGCAATCAATGCCTCCATTTGTTTAGGAAGCGCATCGGCTGCATACGTGTCCGCATAATAAGGAGCCATGGTCATCACGGTAGCAATCATACTGGAATATGAATTGCCCGCACTACCGTCATTGATGGATTTCTGCGTATATTTTGCATAATTGGCAGTAACACCTACCTTCAACCAAGGTTTAATGTTATAGTCGGCATTCAGCATGACGGAAAGCCGCTTGTAGGTATCCTTGTTTTCACGAAGAATACCATTGTCATACAGATTGTTTAATGACAGGAAGAAAGAGCCCTTGTCATTCGCTCCCTGAAAGTTGACCGTATGATGGGAGGATGGCGAAGCATTAAAAGCCACATCATACCAATCGGTAGTCGATACACCGTCCCATGTGCCGCTGGTAATAAGCTCCTGGATATTATCATCTGTAAAAGTAGGGTCTTGCTCCTTCTTTTGCAATAAAGCTTCTTGTGAATTAATCAGCTTGGGACGTTGCGCCAGGCTACTGATGGAATATTGAAAGTCGTAGGAAATGCTGCTGGTTCCTTTGCTTCCGCTCTTTGTGGTAATAAGCACTACGCCATTACCGGCCTGCGCACCATAAATGGCAGCGGATGCGGCATCTTTCAGGACTTCCATGCTTTTTATATTATTAGGATCCACAGCACTCAAGTCGGATACTATCAATCCGTCTACCACATAGAGGGGATCGGAAGTACCATTCGATGAAAAACCACGGACACGAATGGTAGGCGAAGCACCCGGTTGCGAAGTTGTGGATATCAGTTGTACACCGGCTGTCTTGCCCTGCAGGGCTTCTTCCACCCGGGTAATAGAGCGGTTCTGGATGTCTTCTGCCTTCACGGAAGAAATGGCGCCTGTCAGGTCGCTCTTCTTCTGTACACCATAGCCCACCACTACCACTTCATCCAGCGTCCGGGTGTCTTCTTTCATCGTTATATTCATTCTCTCTGATACGGCTTTCAGTTCTTGTGTCACATATCCGATGTACGAATAGACAATGACGGCACCTTGCTTTACCTTTAAGGAATAATTTCCCTCCATATTCGTAATCACTCCATTAGAGGTGCCCTTTTCAAGTACACTCACACCAATCATCGGTTCTCCCAAATCATCTGTAATCCGTCCCGATATCATCATCGGACTTTGCGCCAGCATAAAAGGTATTCCCACCCAAAGGAACAGCCAGAATGCCATCAGCTTTCTTTTAAAGTTGTTTTCCATAATGCTTAAATAATTAGATTTGTTAATAAAAAAGCTACATTCACTTATTGTAGGATTTCCGATACAATTTTATCAAAAGAGGAGATAAGAGGATATTGAGAAAATACAAAAACATTTCCTATATGTTCAGATATTGTTTCTTGTACGTTCAAAAGATTATCAATATGTTCAAAACATGCCATACAGCATATTCCAAGCGAAAAAATCACTGTTACAGCAAATATCACCTACTTATTTTCTTTCTACTTTTGTCTGCTCCATTGTAAAAAAACACTCTCCGCGGAACATACCTTAATACACTTCATATATGAAAAAAATCATTCTTTCCCTCATAGCTTTATCTGCAATAGCGGTGTCTTCGTGCCAACCGACAACCGCCAAAGCAGAAGCGGAAAAACAGGATGTTTATAGAATTTCGGCAACCATTTCCAACCAAAACATTACGGATTTCCAAGAAGACGCGCAAGGCTATATCTGGATAGGAACCACACGAGGACTGAACAGATTCAACGCACACGAATACCGGCAATATTACAGTTCCAACGACTCACTGCAACTGCCCGGAGATAGAATCCAGGATATTTTCATGGACTCACGCAAACGCTTATGGATAGCGACAACCAACGGAACATGCCGATATACCGACCAAGACAACTTCTGCCAGATACCCATAAACGTGCCCTATAATAATAGGAACGGACATCAGTTCATAGAAAGCAAGGATGGAAAAATCTTCCTAAACATGGTGGTACATCTCTGCGTCTATAACCCTGAAACAGACACTTTCAACCGTATTTTCATCAACTTTGACCCGGACAAGACCTATAAACAGACCTGCTACATAGATAACAACAACTGTCTGTGGGCCGTCAACCCCGTATCCATCCGATGCTACGACTCCCGAAACATGCAACTGACAGACTCCATACCCATGCCGCAGAAGATTACCTACTCTTACATGCACAACCATACCTCCCTATGGCTGGCAAGCAAGAACCGACTCTTCATATTCGATACCGAAAGCAAAAGATTCAAAACGACTCCCGAAGCAATAAGTAATCATCCCATCTTATCGAAAGCCGCCATCACCTATATACACCCGTACGACAAGAACAGGCTACTGATTTGCACGCAAAAGCATACGTTCCTTTACAACCACATAGAAAACACCGTCATACATGAAAAGGAAAACGGATTTCCATTTGAAGTCCCGCAACATGGCATCAAATGCATGTACACCGACTCGCACAAGAATCTGTGGATAGGCTCGCCGGACCAAGGCTATACCGTACGCTATCATTATAAGGAGCGTTTCAACAGCAACAATTATCTGCGTTCGTTCTTCCATCAAAAATCCATCATAGCCCTCGATGCCGACTCCTGCAACTTGTATATATCCACCCTAAAAGACGGAATGTATATCTACAACCTGAATACCAAGCATATAGAAGCTGTGAATATCAGTAGAATCCTACCTGCACAAAACACAGAAAATATAATTGTCAGACACATCTATCACGACAAAGACCGGCACATCTGGCTTGCCACCAATACCAATCAAGTCATAAAATGCGTGCTCGAGTCTAATCAATTAAAAGCAACGAGTATTTTTTCCGTCCCTTCCGTACTGTGCATAACGCAAGACCGTAACGGAACAATATGGGCAGGCAGCTTCAGCCAGGCAATATATGCCCTGAAAAAAGGTGAAAAGGTATTCACACCCGTATCACTTTATCCCCAGTCATTTTTCACCTTTACTCCTACCCTACGTCCCCTCTCCAATGGAGAAGTATGGATTGCCTCCTTTGCCAACAAGATTCGTTCAATAAATCCGGATACATGGAAAATCCGGATACCGGACATCTCGAGGGCAGACAGCCTGGCCTGCATACGCCGTTCTAAATTTATCCCTTCCGTATTATACGAAGACAGCCAAGGAGATATCTGGATTGGAACCTCCCATAACGGTCTTTTACGATATACTTCGCAGAATCATAAATTATCTCCCATATCCGGCATTGGCTGCACAGAGATTTGCAGCATCGAAGAAGATATGCAAGGGAACCTATGGATATCCACATTATACGGATTAAGTAAATATGAGCGCCGGACCAATCAAATCAGCAACTACTATGCAAGCGACGGTATCGGCGGCAATCAATTCTACGACCGTGCATCCTGCCGACTTTCAAACGGAACCTTAGTATTCGGCGGCACTCACGGAATGACATTCTTCAATCCGGTGGAAACTCCTTTCAAATACGATGTTCCCCTGACGTTCGAGAATCTGAAGATTCATAACAAGCTTGTATATCCCGGAAAGAATGCAATCATCGACAAGGACCTCTCCTACCAACCGGACGTATATCTGAAACATAGCCAGACCAGCTTCAGCATATCATTTGCCGCATTGGATTATAGTGAATACGAACGAATACACTATCACTACCAATTGGAAGGCATTGACCGCTACTGGATAAATGCACACACCAACCGGGAAGCTTATTATGCCAACCTTCCCACAGGAACCTATATGTTCAAAGTAAAAATCACCAATGAAGACCAAAGCATAATCGGAGAAGAAAAACAGTTGCGCATCATCGTCAAACCTGCTCCTTGGAATACCTGGTGGGCAAGATGTGCATATGCTCTGGTAATCATCGGAATAGCCGGTACACTTATACACAGTTGGCGGCGCGTAAGAATTGAAAAAGAAACCGCCTGCCGCGCCGAACAAGAAAAAGCACAAGAGCAGAAAATGAATAAGACATACATGAGCTATTTTACCAACATATCCCATGAGTTCCGGACACCACTGACCACGATGTTGGGTTCCATCAGACAACTGTGTGCCGCCCCCGGCCAATACAGTGCCAACCGGGAACTACTGAATGTTCTGCAAGACGGTATTCTGCGGATGCTCCAGCTAGTCAACCAATTGCTCGATTTCAACAAATTAGACAACGACAATCTGGGACTGGAGGTCCAACAGACCAACCTTGCCTCCACCATCAAACGAATCATCAGTTTCTTCAACATCAATGCCCAAAGCAAGAATATAACCCTTAGCATTCAGGGATTACACCATGACATCCTCTATTGGGCCGATGAAGACAAAGTAGAGAAAATACTGAGCAATCTGCTTTCCAATGCCATGAAGTTTACTCCTACAGGAGGTGAAATAGAAATCTCGTTCGCCATCGTCACACGCCAAGAAGCCGAGGAGTTCTTCTGCCTGACAGAACAAGACAAAAGCGTCCGGTATATCCGGATTTCCGTAACCAACACCGGAGAAAACATTCCGGAAGAACAGCTGGAAAAAATCTTTGAACGGTTCTATCAGATAAAAGGCAACAAAGGGACTTACAATTGGGGAACCGGCATCGGGCTTTATTATGCTCGCAGCCTTGCCCGGTTGCACCACGGATACCTGAAAGCAGCAAACCGGAAAGAAGGGAACGGAGCCATGTTTATCCTGATTCTGCCCGCAGACGATTTCTCGTACACAAAAGAGGAACGGTTCTATGGCAAAAAAAAACTCATAGACAATACTTCCATAGAACCTGCGAAAACAGAACCGGATGCTACCCATGAAGGCAAAACAAGTCCAAAAACAATACTGATAATAGACGATGACCCGGCCATCATGCACTATCTGCAGATTCTGCTGACCCCGCATTATCACATCATCAGCCGACTCAATTCCACCAATATCTTCCAAACCATTACAGATGAAGCCCCAGATTTAATACTGAGCGATGTACTGATGCCGGACAAAGACGGTTACCAGCTTTGCAAAGAGATTAAAACGAACCTGCAATTCTGTCACATACCCGTTGTTCTGGTAACCGCCAAATCCACCGTGGAAAACCAGATAGAAGGATTGCATACCGGAGCTGACGCATACGTGCCCAAACCTTTTGAACCGGCTTACTTGCTGGCCCTGATTGAATCACTATTGACGAACCGTGATAAAATGCGCAGTTTCCTAGTGAGCAATACCCGGACAAGCCGGATGAAAGAACTTACCCTTGCCCCCAAAGACGAGGCCTTCATGGCAGAACTGTATAAACTAATGGAAAATGAACTGGACAACCCGGAACTGGACATCACACGGATGGCCGAATTACTCAAAATCTCCCGTACCAAATTTTACTACAAGGTGAAAGGGTTAACCGGCAAGAATCCAAGCGTTTTCTTCAGAACTTATAAACTGAACCGCGCAGCCGAACTAATCAAGGAAGGGACCTATACCATCTCCGAAATAGCGGACATAACCGGTTTCAATACTCTTCCCCACTTCTCTACCTGCTTTAAAAAGCAATTCGGCATAAATCCAAGTGAGTATCAATAAACCTTGTACATCTCCTTCATCACTCACGGTTCTTTCATCTACAGGAGTTAGAAGGAATTATCGACCTTTAACTCCTCTAACTCCTGCAAATGAAAAAGCCGTGACCTGCATAGAGATTACTTCCGGTAAAAGCTGCTGATTATCGCCTGTTATAAACCAGTTTCTTCGTTCGCGGGTCGCGAGAGAATTGTTTCATGAAATCCCACATCAACCGTGCATCAGGCTTGAAGTTCCAATGACCGTAGTCATTCACAGCCACGACTTTAATCAGCGGAATGTCTCCCTTGTAAAGCACTCCCGCTTCCATCGTGACGCGCTTGTTGGTGGAAATCACTTCCCTGTCCTTCAGCGCCATGCCGAAGGTGGCATCTTTCGAGAAGTCAGGCCGGCTACTCACCTCCATGCCGTTCATGGTCTGATAGGCAGTCCAGGCACAGAAGAAGGCATTGGTGCGCCAATTGTTCTCGCTTACAAAAGGTACAACTTCGTCGTCCGTACCCGTCACAGAGAAATAAGCGGTCTCCACACTGCCCCGTTTCTGCATCGCCTCGTTCATCAACGCTTCACCATTGTAGCCGAACATATACCTGTCTGGAGTCAGCCCTGCCGACTGGGCGCCCACAGCGGCAAACACGTGCGACTTGCGTATACCGAGCCCCGTAGCCGTGGCGGCTCCTGCCGAAAGCCCTTCGGCATATACCCGCGAAGGGTCTATCTGCGGATAGGTCTTCAACAGATGATACACCACCTGCTCGATGCCATCCAGCCCCATAGGAGCATAGCCGTTGCCCTGCCACTCCAGTTCGGCAACAATGAAGTTCTCCTCGGCCGCCAGTTCAATGAAGCCGGATGTCTCAGCCTGCGTACGCGGATCATTGTTGTTGCCATGCAGCAAAAGCAACAACGGCACAGAAGCCTTTTCCGCCTTCAAGGTAGCCTCCGGGTGGAATTCATACCATAGGAAATCGCCCGTCCCGATAAGGTCTTTCTTCATCACACGACGAATGATTCCCCAATCTTCGGGCATGATATACGGCTCCAGCTCATACGTACCATATTGGTCGAATTGAGCTCCCGTGTACCAGGTATGTTCGTAATTGTTAAAACGGTAGTTCTTGCAAAGCAATGTCTTCCAGGCTTCTGCAAAAGCCTCTTTCAAGGAAATGTACTTGTTTGCACTTACCACAACCTGCTGTAACGGCTCCTTCCGGTTGACATAACAAGCCAACCCGTTTTCTTTCCGCACCAGTTCCGCCTGATTCTGCAAGATATAGGTAGCCGCTACCTGCCGACTGTGTGTTCCGGCAATAAAAGCAGGAACGGGGGCGGCACCCTCAACCGTCTTGGCCGGTCGGCCATTCAGCGATACGATACCGGCAACAGCACCTGCATGTGCGGCAATAGCCTTATTGACAAACGTCGCTCCCTTACCTACACCGATTATCTTCAGATTAGTAAAAACACGCATCTTGTTCAGGAAATTCTTATAAGCTTCCAAATCCTTCACCGCATCATACTCCTTTCCCAAGGGATTCACCACACAAACCGTCCCCGAGTAGGTGTGCGCATAGAACGCAATGCCCAATTCGTCCGTCAATGCCGCCGCTTCGGAAGCATCGCACGGCTTGTCCGGATAAATCACGAAAAAAGGGGAAAAGCCGGGGAAACGTCCCTCCACACTCTTGCATGTATCACGCGTAATGTAAACTTCCTGCTCCAACCCAGGAAAACGAACAAACGGAGGAAGCCCTTCAGGGGTTCCACCAGCCCCTTTCATCTGCAATGCAACTACAGAAAACAAGAGCCCAAAAATGAAATTCAGTTTCATAGTATCTTTAACAATTTGTTTTACGACCGCAATATTAGCGAATTGCCCTCAAAGCATTCTTTCCTATTTGTTCAAATGTTTATCCTCCGGTTCAATTTTATTCATTACATTTGCAGTGTCTCTTAAAACCAACCGTATATGGCACATCATCTTAACACCAACAAACAGTTTATGGTAGGAAACGGCATCCTTGCCTTTGCAGTAATTTTCGTAGTCGTCATCTTTGTTTACATGAGCATGAGGCTGCAACAACAGAAAGCGGAAAACCGCAACTTCATCGAAACCTATACCATCACACTGACGAAAGGCTTTGCCGGAGACTCCACCTCCATCTTCATCAACGACAGCCTGCTGGTGAACCGCACCATGACGGAAGAACCTTTCATCCTCGAGGTGAAACGCTTTGCCGAACAAAGCGCACTGATGATTGTGAACAATGCAACCGAGAAGCTTTCCCTGTTTGAGCTTAGCGAAAAAGGAGGAGAATACCGGTTCGAGAAGGAAGGGGAAGAGGTGAAGCAGCTGGCAAAAAATTAGGGATAAAAAGCTGTAAGGCATTCGGCTCTCATACTTCGGAGTCCACAAGCAGTTTTCCGACTTACCAACAGTCACCGCAAAGGCACTATACAACTTTTGCAGTGCTACAGCAAAGCACAGTTGCACTGCAAAGGGCATGCAGTAGTTTTGCAATGCAACTGTCTGTAAAGCAGGAACTACTTACCGTAATACACTCATATCAATCTCTAACCATTTATTTTCGTTTGATATTTCCGAAGCTCCGCTCTCAATGCTTGTGCCTTTCCACCGGTCATCCGGTCGAGCAAATCCCAGAAGCGCTCCCCATGATTCATCTCGCGGGTATGTGCCAGCTCGTGCAGTAGCACGTAGTCTATAAGATGCTTGGGAAGAAGCACCAGATAATAGGAAAGATTGATATTACCTTGTGCCGAACAGCTTCCCCAACGCCCGCTACTGGAATTGATTTTCACACTTTTATAAGGCAGATTGTGCTGCATGGAGAGCATATACAGACGGGGAGGAAGGATAATCTTTGCATTCCGGCGCAGAGCCTCTTCAATTACCTTGTGCAGCCAAGCCTGCAGATTCTCATCCGAGAAATCGGCATCAGGAGGACAGATTATCTGCATTTCTCCCAATTCCGAACGGGACAGGAACCGTTCCCGTTGTCCGCTGACCAACGTCAGTTTAAAAAACTCCGTATCAATGCGGTAATCCAAATCAATCAGCTTTCTGACCAGCTTCTGTCTGGCATCCTTCAGACGCGGACGAAGCTGCTCGATGGCACTCTCTACCTCGGCAAGAGAAGTCCGAGGAGGCACAGTCACGTAAATTCCGTCCTCCTTTGTACGGAAAGTGAGACGCCGTGCCCGGACATTGACCCTGACAAACAAAGACCCAAGCTCTTTATCTTCTATAATACGGTTTACTGTCATAAATCAAAGCCTCTCCCATAGAGGGGGACAGGGAAGAGACTTTGCAAATGAACAAAGAATCGTCCGAAAAAGCAAGCAAACACTTGACAAAAGCGGACGGGATGTCCGATAATGAACACTGTGCAAAAGCAGTTATTCTTTAGTTATCAAAGATTTAAATTTATGGCACAATGATTGATTAAAGTATAACGACCGAACGTCCTTTAAAAAAAAGCATTTCTACATGCAACTTTTTCAAGGCAGATCACGTCTAACTAATAAATACTGAATCACAAAAAACAAAAGAATATGAAAGCTCTAACAACATTTATCGCAATCGCCTTATTGGCATTCAGTACAACCGCTTGTTCACAACAACACACATACCGTTCCGGAGGCTTCGGCAGCAAGACGGTCAAGGCAAGCAAGAATTATGTAACCAAAGACATAAAAGTGGACAACTTCACCAAACTGAGTGTAGCCGGCAGTCCCGACGTGACCTACACGCAAAAGTCCGGAAAACCGACAGTGGAAGTATACACCTCGGACAACATTGTAGATTTGCTGGATATCCGTGTCAAGGACAATACCCTCTACGTCGGCTTCAAAAAGAATGTCAACGTATCATACGACAAACTGAAAGTCCGTGTCTCCGCAGAAAAGCTGAACGGTATTGCCGTGGCAGGTTCAGGAGACGTGGAATTGAAAAACGGGCTAAAAACGGACGACCTTAAAATCTCCGTGGCAGGTTCGGGAGACATCAGCGGAAACAATATCTCTTGTACAGACCTCAGTATTTCCATCGCAGGCTCGGGAGACATCAACAGCAGCAACATCACTTGCAATGACCTCCAAGTATCCGTTGCAGGCTCCGGTGACATGAAGTTGAACAACGTAACGGCCCACTCCACCAAAGCATCTATTGCAGGTTCGGGTACCGCTATCCTAAGCGGTAGCACCCAAGAAGCAGAATACAGTGTGGCAGGTTCGGGTGATTTGTTTGCTTCCGATTTTGTTGCCAAAAAGGCATCTGCCAGTGTTGCCGGTTCAGGCGACATCAAATGCCATGCCACAGATTTCCTGAAAGTACGCACCAGCGGAAGCGGCAGTGTGGGCTACAAGGGTAATCCGGAACTGGACTATCCGAAAAAAGGACTGTATAAGCTCTAACATTGGAAAAGATAGAATGATTGTAAGCCTAAACTAAATTCTCTCTCAAATAATTACCTACAAAGATGACGAAGGACTCTTGCGAGGAAGTCCTTCGTTCTTTTATTGGAGCAAGACGTCCTTCCACCCAACCTTCAACCACATCGAACATATAAAAACAATAAAGGGACGCTGCATCACGCGGCGTCCCTTCTATCTTAGTTAGTTTTTATAAGATTTTGAGAGAATTGAAACTTCACAGCCTCAAGTTGTTTTAATAAAGTACACTAACTATTATGTTTAAAGCAAATGAAAATGTTATTTTAAAAGCAAATGAAAATATCTATTCCTCGATTTCCTGTTCCTCTTCCACCCGATGCAAGCTGTCCATCACTTGCTTCTCATGAGACACGGACACATCTCCCGAGAGAGCTACCGACGGTGCGGAAATCTGTTTACCGATAGTATCGGCTGCGGCTACTTCCTTCACATCCGAGAAAAATGAATGTTGCATCACATTCCCCATCGAAAGGACCACTGCCACTACTGCGGCGGCTTTGAACAGCGGCATGAAACGTGCGGTCAATGTCAGGCGCTTTGCCTTGACCACCGGAACTTCCACTTCGGCAAGCATCCGGGCATCAAAATCCTCACCCAGATACACTTCCTGCTGCAGTTGCTGATATACGAACAAGTCCTTGTAGCGAAGCAAGTGCCCGGGAACATCGTTTCCGTTAAAGAAAGCACGCAATTCAATCTCATCTTCCAAAGAAGTTTCGCACTGCCAATAGCGCTCCAAGAGTTGTTCTATATATTTAGAGTCCATAACCTTCTATATCAATAAACGTTTGTTTCACTTTTTGCCGCGCCCTGAAGAGGTTCACTTTTACCTGCTCCTCGGTCAAGCTCAGAACCGCTGCAATTTCTTTATAGCTCTTACCTTCAATATCCCTAAGCTGCATAATCAGCCGCTGTTTTTCGGGAAGTTTGTTCATCAGCCGATGTATCAGCGTCATCCGTTCCTTGTTCACCAGCTTTTCGTAAGGACTCGATGCATCGGAAGCTTGCTCCATTTCGGGTGTCAACTCCAAGGTACGGGAGTCTTTTCGCTCGCTACGGTCTATCGCCAGATTTCTTGCCACTGTCAAGCAATAGGCTTCGATAGAACCGAACTGCGACCACTCGTCACGCTTGTTCCAGGCTCTTATCAGCGTTTCCTGCACAACGTCCTCCGCCTCTGCCCTATCGAACGTAATTCTCAAGGCTAACCGAAAGAGCTTGTCCTTCAGCGGAAGAATGTCATTGCGAAAGCTGAGTTCTTGCATCTCTAAGAAATTGACGGTTAAGTATTCAGAAAGTTACAGCCTACTGCCACTTTTTTTAAATTATTTTCGGATACGGGTTCCACTATTCCCGTTGATGGCTGATGCCAAAGTGATTACGACTTCAGCCACACCGGCATTCAATGCCTCGAAAGAGTTCTCCAATTTCGGAATCATACCACCTTGAATCACCCCATCCGCCACATATTGCTTGAATTCCTCCTGCGTTATCTGTGAAATCACGCTATCATCGTCGTTCTCGTCACGCAGTACCCCCTTCTTCTCAAAACAAAATACCAAAGTAACGTCGAACAAGCCCGCCAAAGCCTTGGCAGTCTCTCCGGCAATGGTGTCGGCATTCGTATTCAGCATATGCCCCTCTCCATCGTGCGTCAACGGAGCCATTACGGGAACCACACCTTTATGAATGAGGTCTGCCAGGAAAGCGGCATTCACCTGCCTCACATCGCCTACAAACCCATAATCCACCTCCTTTACGGGACGTTTTACGGAACGAATCACATCCATATCAGCCCCCGTCAGACCCAGTGCATTGACACCGCGCGCCTGCAGACCGGCAACGATATTCTTATTCACCAATCCGCCATACACCATTGTCACCACTTTCAGCGTTTCGGCATCAGTGATGCGGCGGCCATTTATCATTTTGCTTTCAATGCCCAGTCGGGCGGCAATCTTCGTAGCCGAGCGTCCGCCTCCGTGTACCAGCACCTTGTAGCCCTCAATGGCTGCAAAGTCATCCAACAACTTATAGAGGGTGGCTTCCTCTTCTACAATTTTGCCACCCACTTTGATTACAGTCAGTTTCTCCATTTTATTCCAAATAAGTATATCCGTACAGTCCGGAACGGTAATTAGACAAAAATTCCTTTCCTTCTTCCACAGAGATGCGCCCTTCCTTGACGGATTGCGTCACCCATGTTTCCAGCGTACGCACCAGTTTTTTAGGATTATATTGCACGTAGTCCAGCACCTCGGCCACCGTCTCGCCGTCAATCAGCTGATCGATGGTATAGCCTTTGGAATTGACGGACACGTGTACGGCATTCGTATCACCGAATAGATTGTGCATATCTCCCAAAATCTCCTGATAAGCCCCTACCAGGAAAACCGCCAGATAGTAGTGCTCCTTGTCACGCAACGAATGCAATGGTAAGGTGGTCGTATCGGCACGCGAACTGACAAAATTGGCAATCTTACCGTCCGAGTCGCAAGTCATGTCCTGCAAGGTAGCCTCGCGGTCGGGTCTTTCGTCCAGCCGTTGTATGGGCATAATGGGGAACATCTGATCGATGGCCCAGGAGTCGGGTAATGACTGGAACAACGAGAAGTTACAGAAATACTTGTCGGCAAGTAACTTGCTCAACTTGCGGAATTCCTCGGGACAGTGCTTCATGCCGCTGGCAATGGAGTTGATTTCACGACAGATACTCCAATAGAGTTTCTCTATCTGCGCACGCGTATTCAAGTCGACGATACCATGGCTGAAAAGGTCGAGTGCCTCTTCGCGTATCTGCTGCGCATCGTGCCAAGGTTCCAGCATGCTGCGCTGGCTCAAGTTGTCCCATATATCATACAGTTCCTTCACCAGTTCGTGAGCATCCTCTCCCGGTTCCCAATCGTCGTCCATTTCGGGCAGGGAAGCCGTTTCCAGCACTTCAAAGATAAGCACAGAGTGATGGGCAGTCAAGCTACGTCCCGTCTCAGTAATGATATTGGGATGAGGAAAACCGTGTTTGTCGGCAGCGTCGACGAAGGTCGACACCACATCGTTGACATATTCCTGAATAGAATAGTTAACGGAGCTTTCGCTGCTTGAAGAACGTGTACCGTCATAATCAACCCCCATGCCACCACCGGTATCCACGAATTCAATGTTGAAGCCCATCTTGTTCAGTTGCACAAAGAACTGCGAAGCTTCACGCAAAGCATTCTTGATACGACGTATCTTGGTTATCTGACTGCCGATATGGAAATGTATCAGCTTCAAACAGTCCTTCATATCCTTTTTCTCCAGGAAGTCCAGCGCTTCGAGCAGTTCACTGGATGTCAGTCCGAACTTACTGGCATCTCCTCCGCTTTCTTCCCATTTACCACTTCCGCTGGAAGCCAATTTAATGCGAATACCTATATTGGGTCTCACCTTCAATTGCTTCGCCATCTTGGCAATAAGATTCAGCTCATTAAGTTTCTCTACGACAAGAAAGATGCGTTTGCCCATTTTCTGTGCCAACAGTGCCAGTTCAATGAAGCTCTCGTCCTTATATCCGTTACAAACCACGAGGGAACCCGGGTCTGTATTGACCCCTATCACAGCATGCAACTCCGGTTTTGAACCCGCTTCCAGACCCAGATTGAACTTCTTCCCATGGTTAATCATCTCTTCCACCACGGGACGCATCTGATTCACTTTAATGGGGTAGATGATAAAGTTCTCTCCTTTATATCCGTACTCGTCAGCCGCCTGCCTGAAGCAGCAGGATACCTTCTCGATGCGGTTGTCCAGAATATCGGGAAAACGCACCAAGACCGGAGCCGCCACATCACGCAACTGCAACTCGTCCACCAACTCTTTTAAATCGACGGCAACTCCATCCTTACGCGGTGTCACCACAACATGACCTCTGTCATTGATACCAAAGTACGAAGTGCCCCAACCAGTTACGTTGTACAGCTCTTCTGAATCTTCAATACGCCATTTTCTCATCAGTACATTTACTATTAGACTATTTACAATTTACTATTTTCCCACAGTAGTGTGTCTTATAAAGGGGGAGACAAAAATACACATAAATCTAATATATCCAGCTCTTCGGACTGAAGAATACACACTTACAAGGAATTAAAGTCCTAAAAGTTGGCGTAACCGTTGCACAGATTCGTCAATCTGGCCGCGGCTCTCCAGATAACCGGCATCAAAGCGATAACGGGCCTGCGAGTAGAAAGGCGCACGCTTATCCAACGTCTCCACAATAAAGGTGCGCAAATCCTCGTCCGTCTTGCCTTGCAGGATGGGGCGTTGCAGCTTCGCCACCCGAAGCCGGCGGAATAGAATATCGGGATGCACATCCAGGAACACAGTCTGTCCGCAACCGTTCATGTACTCCATATTGTCAAAAAAGCAAGGAGTACCACCGCCAGTAGAGACCACGACATCCTCAAATTCCCCTACCTCATGCAGCATGTTTCGCTCCAGTTCACGAAAAGAAGCTTCTCCCCGCTCGGTGAACAATTCACGGATTGATTTGTGAAAACGTTCTTCGATGTACCAGTCCAAGTCGATGAACGGCACACTTATTTCGCAGGCAAAAGCCTTTCCTAAAGTAGTTTTACCAGCTCCCATATAGCCAGTCAAGAAAATACGTATCATATCCGCTACGAATTACAGGTTTCCCGCAAAGGTAGCAATTCCAAGCTGAAAACGCCTCTGTATCAGAGGAAAATTTTGATACGATTGCTTAAATCTTCGAATTCCTTTTCTTCCGGTTCACCGGTGGGTGTGCCGAAGGGCATCTGTGCAATCAGCATCCAGTCGCCGGGCAGGTTCCAGATGCGGCGTACCTCGTCGTCAATCAAAGGATTGTAGTGTTGCAGGGAGGCCCCCAACCCCATGTCTTCCAGCATAGTCCAGATGGCAAACTGATGCATGGCTGAGGTATGCTGTGACCAAGTAGGGAAATTATCTTTATAGGAAGGAAACGCTTCCTGCAACTTCTTGACGACAGAAGTATCCTCAAAGTAGAGGACAGTACCGTGTCCGCCGGCAAAACAGCCATCAATCTTAACTTCCGTCTTGGCAAAGGCCTCGGCGGAGATACGCGCTTTCAAGGTTTCCTTCACGATGCTCCACAATTTCTTATGTTCGTCGCCCAGCAGCAATACAATTCTCGTAGACTGTGAATTGAAAGCTGAAGGCACATTCTTTACGGCTTCACGAATAACGTGTACTACTTCTTCATCCAGCACCGGCGAATCACTGCCGATAGAGTAATAACTACGGCGATGCGCCATGGCTTCTGCAAATGTTCTCTTCATTTTTGTACTTTCTTTTAAATTTTCATTTATTCATTTTCTATCCGCCATACAAAGAAACAAATGAAAGAGGGAAGTGGTTCGGATTTTCTTTTTTACCTTTGTCCGCAGTTATGAAGAAAAGAAAATACTACGTCGTATGGGCGGGAGTCAACCCGGGCATCTACACCTCTTGGACGGACTGCCAACTGCAAACCAAAGGCTACCAAGGAGCGAAATACAAATCGTTCGAAACACGTGAAGAAGCAGAAAAAGCCTTTGCCTCTTCGCCGTACGCGTACATCAAGCGCTCGGCTCCCTCTCCTGCCAAGACTACTCCCGGCGCCGACGCTCCCCTTCCCGCCGCCGTCGCAGAAAACAGCCTTGCTGTAGATGCTGCCTGCAGCGGAAATCCCGGTGCCATGGAGTACCGGGGAGTACACGTCGCCAGCCGTCAGGAAATCTTTCACTTCGGGCCGATGTACGGTACCAATAATATCGGAGAATTTCTGGCCATTGTTCACGGATTGGCCTTGCTGAAGCAAAAAGGCTTCGACATGCCCATCTACAGTGACAGCGTGAACGCCATCAACTGGATAAAACAGAAAAAATGCAAGACCAAACTGCCACGCGACGCCAAGACCGAAGAGCTCTTCCGCCTGATAGAACGTGCGGAGAAGTGGTTGCGCGAAAATACCTATACCACCCGCATCCTGAAATGGGAGACGAATCAATGGGGAGAGATACCCGCTGATTTCGGACGGAAATAATTTATCCACTAAGGTTCATTTTACTATAAATGAGTCTAAAATATCATTGATTCTTTTTCGCATCTCCGAATGCACTCTCTATATATCTTCTGATATAAAAATCATCACTTTATGCACAATATCACCACTTTATTGTAGCAAGTAGAAACGAGGTAGGCAATGAAACATCCTGCACCCTAAAATCGGGTGTGATGTAGAGTAAACCTCTCCACAAAAAGGGGATGTGTCAAAACACCAAAAATATGAAAATCACCCCTGTCACAGATATCTGTAGCAAGGGTGATTTTGTTAAAAAGAGGGTTTTGACACCCTCCTGCTAGACAGCTATCGGCTTTCAGCTTATCAACAAACCTCAGCCATAGCGTCTTATTTACTATACGATGCCTTCACGAAAGGAGCCTCAAGTAAGTAGTCAAGACTCTGCTTCACACTCTCTTCTACGGAGCAACTGTATTTCTCTATCTCAGCTACGATGTGGCGCACACCGGCAGTATCCGTATTCTTGAAGATAGCATCATAACCTACCATACCACTCTGTCCTATCTCGCGGTGATCCTTGATATGGAGCATGGTGAAACGTCCGGGATACTTGTTGAAGTAATCCACCGGGCTGTTCTGGCCGCGCACTACCCAGTAAACGTCCATCTGGAAGAATACATATTCGGGGTTGGTGTGTTGCAGCATGTAGTCCAGCATCAGTTCCTTGTCCTCCACTTTCTGGAATTCATGGGCATGATTGTGATAGCCATATTTCAGACCGGCAGCCAGGCAGCGCTTGCCCACTTCATTGTAATAGTCGCAGTAGGTCTGCAAGTCTTTCAATGTCTTGGGAACGTTCATCCACGGAGTCACGATATACTCCATACCGGCCTCCTTATGGGCAGCAATGCACTGGTCCCACCATTTCAAGGCTTCCGTAAAGTCGCCCGAAACCAGTTCCTCGTCCGACAACCCGCGGGTAGTGTGTGAAGAAAGCACGGTCATACCGCTCTTTTCCACCATCTGCTTGAACTCTTGGGGAGTCTTGCCGTAGAACTTACCGTCATTGTAGTTGGCGGCCTCCACACTGGTATAGCCCATATCAGCCAAGTCCTTCAGAATCCGGTCGAGGTTACTACCGTCCTTCACCAAGTCTCTTACAGAGTAGAGCTGTATGGCTACTTCCTTTTTCGTCGTTTCCGGCATTGTTTCCGTGCTGTGGGTGCTACAGCTTGTAGTCATCATGGACAAGCACAGTGCTGGCAAAATCATCATCTGTTTGATTCTCATAATACTATCTTTAAAAAAGGATTAGTCGAGAACCTTTACACGGATGTTGCGGAACCATACGTCATCACCATGATCTTGCAATCCGATGAAACCTTCGTGATTCTCACCACCGCAATTGTTCAGCAATTCGAAGGCCAAGGGCCACTTCTTTTCGCTGAATTTGCTAGCCTGCAACATATCAGTCCATTGTTTAGTCCACAAGTGATATTCCACTACATTCTCATCGTTCTGACCATGAACCACAGTACCTTTATATACCATGATTTTGGCTTTGTTCCATTCACCGAAAGGATTTGCATTCTGCGGAACAGCAGGAATCATATCATAAAGAGAAGCCGATTGGCGGTTGTTGTCCTTGCCCAATTTGGCATCAGGATGGTTGGCATTGTCCAGTACCTGATATTCGGGAGCAGAGATATAGATGGGTTCCAATACTTCGTTGCCGTCATTATCCTTGGAAGTAATCTCCTGAGCCAAATAGAAGATACCGGAGTTACCACCTTTGGAAACCTTCCATTCCAGTTCCAACTCAAAATTTTTGAACTTGTGAGCAAAAATCAAGTCGCCCCCCTCACCTGTCTGGCCTTCACCTGTACCACTTCCGCAGAACTTGATGCAGCCGTCCTCAATAATCCAACGGGAAGGCACCTTATCCTTACCGTAACCGCGCCATCCGTTGAAGCTTGTTCCGTCAAAGATAGTGATGTAACCATCTGCGTCTACCGGCAAATCCAGGGTTTCGGTTTCGTCGGCTTTCAGAGACTTGGAGTAGGACACTGTAGTAGTAGTAGTAGCTACGACTTCTTCCGTAGCGTTCGATTTCTTTGCACTGCCACCGCAAGAGGCAAGCATGCCTCCAATAAGGCAACAAGCCAAAGGATAATATATTTTCTTCATAATCTGAAAAATTAAATGATTAGTATTCGTTTATGAGCATCAGAAACCTAGTTCCGATGCTCTTTTTAATGTTTATCTGGGCATATCGGGCAACTTCCAGCCTTCGCGGTAGTTGTGCTTGATGAGCTCTTCTGCAAAAGCTTTGGCATTTACCGGATCTGTCCAAGTCTTGTCGAAGCTCGGATGGCCGTTGTGTATCTTAAAGCCGTCCTTGATGACCGTACGAAGTGTTTCATCATCACCGATATTAGTGAAGCGCATATTGGCACCGTCCCATTCCAATGTCTTGTTCAAACCTTGCAGACGAACAGCCAATACACCCATTGCCACCATTTCGTTCATCGGTCCTGCTTCAGAGAAGTCTGACTTAGGCATTACGCGGCTGGAAGGACTTTCCTTGCAAGCACGTACCCAGTCCATCTCATGACCGCCACTCATAGCCTTCGGCACACGGCGGCAAACCTTCGGTGCATTGGGCACACGGCCGGAGAGCAGCCACGGGTTCTGTCCGTAGCAACCGCAAATCAGCGTGTCCTTCGTTCCGTGGAAAATGGTCAGACCGCCACCGCTCTGCATCAGTTGCTTTCCTTCGGGGAAGCCTTTCGGACGTTCGGGCATCATGCCACCGTCGTACCAGTGTACTTCCACCTCAGGCATAGCTACCTTCGGCATATTCTCACGAGCAGGGAAAGTCAGCTTCACGTGCTGTGCTTGCGGAGCGCAGGCATTGAGCAATAATGTAGACGAACCTTCCACTTTAGTAGGATACAGCAACTTCAAAGCTCTGAACGGCTGGTGCAGGATGTGGCAAGCCATATCACCCAAAGCACCCGTACCATAATCCCACCATCCGCGCCAGTTCCAAGGATGATAAATCTCGTTATATGGATTCATCTTGGCCGGACCGGTAAATAAATCCCAGTTCAGGGTTTTGGGAATGCGATCTTCCTTTTCAGGAACATTCAATCCTTGCGGCCAGATGGGACGGTCAGTAGCACATTCCACTTTCGTCACGTCACCGATTTCACCGTTCCATATCCACTCGCATACCAAGTCGGTGCCTTCGTCCGAAGAACCTTGGTTACCCATCTGGGTAACTACCCCCGTAGAAGCGGCCAATCGGGTAAGCAGACGGGACTCATATACGGAATGCGTCAACGGTTTCTGGCAATATACATGTTTGCCCATCGTCATGGCATCAGCTGTGATGATGGCATGCGTATGGTCGGCAGTAGCGATGATAACGGCATCGATGTCCTTGCCCATTTCATCGTACATCTTGCGATAGTCCCAATACTTCTTCGCATTGGGAAGCTCATCGAACACACCTTTCGCATAGCGCCAGTCTACGTCACAAAGTGCCACGATGTTTTCCGTAGCTTTCACATGGTTGATATTGGTATGTCCCATACCGCCGATACCTACGGCAGCAATGTTCAAACGGTCACTGGGAGGTACGTGTCCGTGGCTCTTACCCAAAATGCTGCTCGGAGCAATGGTAAGTCCCGCCAAAGCTAAACCTCCGGTCTTAAGAAATTCTCTTCTTGTAAATTTCGACATGGTTCTTTAGATTTTAAAATCGGTTAATATTATGTGTTTTGAAAAACAGTTTTTTACTTCGGATTCACACAATGGTCTTCTTCGGACGAAGCAACCCGTAACCATCCTTCATGTGACGGCGACGCTCTCTGATTTCTTCCAGTGTCTGCAAATTGCCTATACCGGGCAGGTCGTGGCAGCGAGCATCGTCCAAAAATGTCCATCCGTACTGAGAGGCTACTGCCGAATCGCGCATCAGAGGCAACCCGGGATCACGCTTGCCGCTCTCGATGGAGTCGGCCATGAGGTTGCACAGTTTATCCAGATTCTTTCCACCGAAGGGTTTTTCCAGACGAAGAGTACGACTGACGCCATGAAGTTCTACGATAGCAGTACGGAAGTCGTGTGTCATGCGCACGATGCCTTTGGTACCGATTATATCCGTATAGGCATTGTGTGTCTGATTCTGAGAAAGTTGTCCATAGACAAATCCCTGTGTGACATCGAACACAATACCGTTCTCGAATGTGCCGTGGCACTGCACCCACCAAGGGTCTTTGTAATCCCACATGCGCATGCCTTGTGCGTGCCAACTTTTATATTCACTGCCGGCATACCAACGGGCAATATCTATGTAATGCATGCCGCAATCGTGATAAGCCGGGCCTTCGTACTCGTGTCCTTCACCCGGTGCTAATCCTGGAGTCATATGGCAGATACGCAGAATAGCCAGTTCACCAATCTCGCCTTCGGCAATGAATTGCTTCATAGCTTGGTGATACCAGGAATTGCGCAGGTAGAGGTTGACAGCGGCAATTTTGTCATACTTCTCGATCAGGTCCACAATTTCCCACTCTTTGTCGATGGTATCGGCAATGGGTTTTTCCGTAAGAATGTGTTTGCCACTATGAACGGCTTTCTCTATTTGTTCTTTCCTGGAATTTGCCAATGCAAAAAGACCAACAGCTTCTACACTCTGATCGTCAAAGATTTCTTGTTCATCGGATATGATTCTGGATGAAGGGGAAAGGTTTCTGGCCAATTCTCGAGAGGCAGGGTCAATATCGCAGATGTAAGCAATGTCCCACCGACCGCTCTTCTGCATCTCTTCCCAATACATCTGCCCCATTCTGCCAAACCCTATCAAACCAACTTTTATTTTCATGGATTATGATATTTTTATAATAAGATTTATCTCGTGCCTGATGATTGTGTTTTTGCAAAAGTAAGACAATTCTTTATAGAAAAGACGAATTTGTTTGTTAAAAAAGTGCAAAACATCTCGTCCTTTCTCCTCTGCACGAAGCGGCGAAGCAGCAAGAAGCCCCCCCCTTTCCGAGGGTTTTCCGGCTGTATGTATTTCATTCCATCCATATACATGATATTGTCTCATTTTTATAAGAAGTCTGCAAGAAAAGGAACCAAGCGTACCCGGTTCCGTATCATCCCTATTTTCTTTTTACCTGTCTGGAAAACTTCTTCAACACCTGTTTGAAAAACTTTTCTAAATCTAATTTTCCTCTTAAAACATAATCATTCTTTAAAAAGCCTGTGCCGATTGAACGGCCGCAGCCCATATCTTATTTTTGTGTTGCTTGGGCAAAATTATGTTATTATAATAAGAAAAAACAGAGAGAGTAAACGTCATAAGTAGGTAAAAGTAGATTCAAAAAAAATAATCATATTGATATACAAACGATTATATTACACATAAAGGAGCTAAAAAGTAGATTTTAAAGAGGTATATAGGAGATGTTGCTGGTCGGTTTCGCTCATTGGGGCATTCGTTTTTGGGGATACCGATTTTTCAGATTGCAGATGAATCCCGGCTACATGAACAGAATCCCGGCAAACGAATGCCAGGACTCTGTTTATAGCTGAAAGAAACGAACAAGATTCACTTGCGATATCCGGCATCCGCTCGGGTGCCGAAACGACTCTTCCTAGTGCCGTTCCAGCAGGATTTTGTCAACCAAAGTTCCTTGAGTGTCGCGTATTTCAAGCTGCAACCGGTCGCCGCTCGTCTGCCCGTCTATCACCGTATTGTGTGCATTGACCACCACCGGGAAACGCACCTGTGAGTCGGGGTTGCAGTGCAGGTAGCGGTGCAGGTGACCGCAAAGCATGGCATCAATGCCCGCTTCGTTGAGGATGGGCACGAATTTATCAAGTACTTCTTGCGGCCCGTGCCACAGACCCTTGACAGGTTGCGGGGGCATGTGTGCAATGACAATCCGGAACTTGGCATCGCGAAATTCGGGAGCGCGTACGGCTTCTTTCAGCCATTCGGCCTGTTCGTTACGGTAGTTGTCATAGTCAGTAATACCGCTGTACTCGATATCCGTGTCAGGCTTATCCTCACCGGTATCAAGCACGAGGAAGCATACGGGACCCTGGCGGAACATGTAATACAAATGAGACTCCTTGGGCGAGAAGTAGTGCTGAAAGGAGGTGGCAAACAGACCCCTTGTCTCGTGATTGCCACGTGCATAATACATGGGCACCTGCTTTGCAAACAGGTCGATGGAAACATCCATAAACCCAGAGAAGAGTTCTTCCTCACTTCGCAATTGAGTAAGCATATCACCGTTGAATATTACCATGTCTTTCTGCTGGCAGTGGACGGCATTCAGCAAAGCCGGAATATCAGCCGTGCGTCCATGAATGTCGTTGATGATGGCGAAAGAGGTTTCGGGCTTCGTGGCATCATGGGTGCGGAAGACGGGCGGCCTTGCGGTATATACATCAAGGGCGGCAGTCTTACCGTATATCACCTCCACTCCCTTGTGTTCCAGCACTTCGGTGGCATAGACACGATAGCGGTAGGCGGTGCCGGGCTCAAGCCCGGTCACCTTTACCACATGAAGCAACGAGGTGTTCTTCACACCGTTGGTCGTATCAAAATACTTGCGGCGTTCTTTATTGTAATAATTGCTGCCGTCGTCGGGGGCCAATTCCACCCATCCTACAGAGGGCTTGCTAGCCATCCACACAAAGGTAGCTTCGGTTTCTTTCACATTCTGCAAATAAGGTCCGTGATGAATGCGGATGCGGTCGGCCGCATGTCCGGCCATCGTCAGGCAGACAAAGCAGACGAGACTGAAAACAGTCTTTGTAAGGTCAGAGAAGAATCGTTTCATGTCGTTATCAATCATAGCCTTCGGTTTGTGTCAAGTTGGGATTGGTGTTCAATTGTTCCTGATGGATGGGCAAATAGCGCTGATAAGGATAGAAAGAACGGTCTTCCAGTTTGCGTAACCGCTGGTTTTCCTCGGTGGGCAACTCGATGACTGCACGCATTGCCGGATCGGGATGGGAAGCATCTACGGTGCCTACCATACGGTAGAGCGGACTGTTGAGCAGTGTTTCGGCCAACATCTTGCCGTTTTCATCTTTCCATCTCACCAAGTCGGCACGTCGCAGACCCTCGCCTGCCAACTCTATGCAGCGCTCGCGACGCACGAGTTCACGCAGTTTGGCCTGGGTGGCGTAGCGGCTCCGGTCTACAGCAATGTGTCCACCACGCGTACGCAGTTCGTCAATGATATCAAATACTTCATCGGTGTTCTCACCTTTCTCTACATTGATTTCGGCAATGGTAAGCAGTACTTCGGCATAGCGAAAGAGGATGGGACAAAGTTCGTCATCGGAAAGCGAAGCAGAGTATTGCGAGATGGGCACGGTATATTTGGCCCAAATCATGCCTGTGTGTGTGGCGTTGTTGCCTGCATCCATATAATCGGAGTTTGCTTTTCCGTCAATGGTCTTATCCAATGTATTGTACACGCGCATCTGTCCGTTGGCTCCCAGCCAGTCACGTCCGGGATAGATGATAATTTGTGCCAGACGCGGGTCGCGGTGCGCAAAGGGGTGTATGGGATCGTAACCCGAACCCGGTTCACCGGGCATCAGACCGTTGTCCATTTCGAACATGTCTACCAGATTCTGCGTAGGCACCATGGAGGCCCAGCCGCCATCCTGGTTGCTGAAGAGGCGGATGGTATTACCGAAAGGTTCGGTAGTAGGGATGTGCTGCATGGAACAGATAATCTCTTTCGAATCTCTTCCGCGAAGGCTGAACAATTCTTGGTAGCTGAGGGTCTTTTCAATTTCATAAAGATGCAAGCCTTGGATGTCACGTGCAGCCGAGAGCGCGCGATCCAGATCGCCCCAGTAAAGTGCCGAACGCATCTTGATGGCAAGAGCCGTTCCGCGGGCAATTCGTCCGCGGGCTGCAGGCCGCTCGTCAAGTTCACGGATGGCTTGGTCCAGTTCGTCATAAACAAACTTCTTGACGGTTTCTTCCGAATCGCGCGGCAGTTTGGCTTCATCAGCCAGCTGGGGCAATCCCGTAATCAAGGGAACGCCTCCGTACCAGAAATTCATCTGAAAATAGCGCCAAGCACGGATAGTACGCACTTGCCCCACCAAGTTGTCCTTCGCCTTGGAATCAGTAAAAGGCACCTTATCAATCTTGGCCATGAACGTGTTGCAACGTCGTATAATGGAGTAGTCATAATATTTCACTGTGCTAGAACGTGTAGCCGAACCGTTACCCACATACTTGTAACTGCTCGAACCTGTGAAGCTGTAGCAAATGTCGGACATGCAATCGGCAAAGAACACCTCCGAGGAGCCGGTAGCCGGGCTGACCCAATCTTCATAGCAAGCCACCGCAGCCTTTTGAGCGTCGCTTTCAGTTTTCCAGAATGTGGCCGGCGACAAGGCATCTTTGGGAGCAGTGTCAAAGAAATCGTCACACGAGGTCATCAGAACACCTGCCAGCAGAATGGGCAGGAGAAAGTTATTTGGTTTCATAAGCGTCTGTTGTTAAAAGGTTAAATTGATACCGAATGAATGAGTGGCCACTTGCGGATAGTGTGAACCGCGGCCTGAGGGCGATTCCGGGTCGATATTGACCGGCAGATTATCTATTTTGAACAGGTTCTCGGCCGAATAGTAGATACGTGCACGCGAAATGCCGAAACGCCCCAAAGATTGCGAAGGCAGGGTGTAGCCCAACTGGATATTTTTGAAACGCAGGTAGTTAGTCTTGAATATCCAGAACGAGGATACAGTATTGGGGTAGCTGGCTGTATAGTCAGGTTCTACGATACGGGGGAATGTGCCGTTCGGAGTTTCGGGCGACCAAGCATTGAACCAAGCCGTGGCCGGATGACTGGTATCGCCTCTGAAGGCTCCGAACACCTCTTCATTGAAATAGCGCGACACACCACAGGCACCTTGCAGCAAGACAGAAGCATCAAGGCTTTTCCATGAAGCGCTCAGGTTGAGGCCAAATGTAAACTTAGGCTGCTCGGAGCTGATGACATCGCGATCCTTGGAGGTAAGGCGTCCGTCACCGTCGACATCACGATAACGCACATCGCCTGCCTTGAACTTTTTCGACGAGCCGAACGGGTTGCCATATTTTTCGGTATAGGCATCGGCTTCCTCCTGGCTCTTAAACAGGCCGTCGGCCACATAGCCATAGAAAGCATGATAAGGCATGCCCACCCGGTTGATGTGATAGCCGTCTGATTCTATCTGCTCGTTGACCCCACCCAGATTCAATACCTCATTGTGGTTGACAGCGATGTTACCATTGGCACGGAAAGTCCAGTCGTTCCACTCTTTGTGATAACCCAAGGTCATTTCTACGCCCCGGTTGCGCATAGCACCCACGTTGTCCTTGTAGGCACTGAGGCCGAAGCTACCCGGTACCGGCACGTCCATGATGATACCCGTAGTCTTACGGTCATAATAGTCGAAGTTCAAATCGATGCAACCCAGCAGGCTCAAGTCGAAACCTATACCCCAGGTAGTCGATTTCTCCCACGAGATGGTTTCCAGTTTTTGATTTGTCTGTGCAATGCCCGACTCCAGCGAGCCACCGAAAGGATAATTTTTGCCCAACGAGTAGGTCACCAGCCATGGATAATAATCGTCAAGTGCGTCCTGGTTTCCTAATTGTCCCCATGAACCGCGTATTTTGAGCGATTGCAGCCAGTTGCGTGTGCCTTCCATGAAATTTTCTTCAGAAATGCGCCATCCGGCTGAGAGCGAGGGATAATATCCCCAGCGGTTATCGGGGCTGAAGCGTGAAGAGGCATCGGCACGGAAATTGGCCTCGAACAGGTACTTGCCGGCATAGTCGTAGTTGATACGCCCGAAGTAGGACATCATGGCCAGTTCACGTGTAAATCCTTCGTTAGTCTGTGTAGACGAGGTTCCGGCATTGATGTCGGTCAAGTCATTATTCGGAAAATCCCGACGCCCGGCTTTCAGTTCATCATAATTGTACTTTTCAATCTTGTAGCCTGCCAGCACCTTGAGGTTGTGCTTGCCGAAGTTCTTGGCATAATTCAACAGAAGATCCAGCGAAGGACGGTTCCACAGGTAATGACGCACTTTAAGCGAATTGAGTCCGTGATACTTGCTTTCATTGTACTGTATATCTTTCACAAAGTCGTTGGTCACCTGCACATTCGACACAAATGCACCCGTAGCCGTAAATTTCAGTTCCTTCAATATCTGGTAATCCAGCGAGAGGATGCCCGAAAAATTTTGTGTCTTGCGCGTCAGCACCTGGTCCAGATCGAGCCATGCCACAGGGTTTCCATCACCTATGGTGCCGTAAGAACCATCTTCATTCTTATAGGGAATCCAAGGAGCAATGAGGTTCAGTTGGCGTATGATTTGGTCGGAACCACCGCCCACATAGGAGTTTGTGGGGTCGTCATATCGGTTGTTGATGTAGGCCAAATTGGTGCGTACAGTAAACTTGTCCGACAGTTTCAGGTCGAGATTGGTGCGCAGATTGAACTGTCGGCGGTTGCTGTGTTGCATGATTCCCTCCTGTCCCAGATATCCGACCGAGGCCATGTATTGCGCGCTTTCGTTACCCCCCGAGATGTTCACATTATGCTGGTGCATGAATCCGCTTCCCTGATACCCGAGTTCGTTCCAGTCGGTGTCAGGATGCCCGTAAGGGTCACTTCCATTGCGGAAGAGTGCAATATCCTCGTCCGTAAAGCGTGGGCTCTTGCCACTGGCTTCGAGGGCACGGTTGTAATACGAGGCGGCGTCAGCGGCGTTCATGCGTTCCACATGCCCCGTAGCACGCTGCCATCCCACCGAACCGTTGTAGGACAGCACGGGACGTCCTGTCTTACCTCGCTTGGTGGTAATAAGGATAACACCATTGGCAGCCTTCGAACCGTAGATGGCAGCAGAGGCAGCGTCTTTCAGCACGGATATGGACTCAATGTCGTTGGGGTCCAGCTGATTCATGGATCCGCCTTCCACACCGTCAATCAGGATGTAGGGCGAAGCATTGTTCAGCGTTCCAGTACCTCGGATACGCATGGTGCTCGAGTCTTCGCCCGGCCGTCCCTGGCTGTTGGTAATGGTGAGTCCCGGAACCAATCCCTGTATGCCCGCTTTAACGGAAGTGATGGGACGTGCAGTCAGCTCCTTGTTCGAAACGGAAGCCACTGCTCCGGTAAGATTGACCTTTGCTTGCAAGCCGTAACCCACTACCACCACTTCATCCAACAACTGTTGGTCTTCTTTCAGTTTTACCGTCAATGCAGACTTGCCATTCACGGGCAAAGCGATAGTAGAATATCCTATATAGCTGAACTCCAGCACAGCGTCAGAAGAAACGGTGATGGCAAAGTTGCCATCATAGTCGGTGATGACTCCCTTTCCGCTTTCGCCCTTTACCAGGACATTGGCGCCTATGATTGGTTCGCCGTTGGCATCGGTCACTGTTCCGGTCACTTGGCGTTGGACGCTTGCCTGTGCGGAAGCAACTTGTTTGGGAGTGATTACAATGGACTTGGATGAAACGATAGTATAGGTCATATCCCGTCCCTTCAGTGCGATGTCGAGCACAGCAGGCACAGAAGCATTTTTCTTGCTAAGGGAGATATCTTTCCGGTTATCTATCACTACGTCCTGATAGGCAAAGCGATAAGTGGTTTGCTTTTCAATTACATCAAACACTTGCCGCAGGGAAGCGTTACGTACATCAATTGTTACTGTGTTCTCTTGTGCCATCAGCGGAAGACCGGCAAGGCAGAACAGGCAGAATGAGACGAATGCTACGAATCTTTTCTTTGCATGTTGGTTCATAATACTTTTTTCAGATTAAGTTTAAAAATGAAATCGGCCGATTTCATAACTAAAGACAAGAAAACACAAAAAAAGTACCGATCCGTTTATATGTTGTACAACATATAAATATCTATTTCTTCTCCAAAATCACTTCTTTGTTCCGGATGCTTGCTTTCAGGTTGTAGGAAAGCTCAACGATTTCCAGTGCCTCGTTCAAATCCTTGGTGGGCAGAGTACCGGTGAAAGTATTATGCACGTACTCCGGACATTCTACCTTGAAACGCAGGTGGTAAGTCTCGCCCAGTGCGTGCAGAATATCGGCCAGCGGCGAGTTACGGAATATCAGTTCACCACGCATCCAGGCTGATGCCGTGGTGATGTCACACGGTTTCACCACGGTAATGCTCCCCGTTTGTTGATCCACAATGGCTTTCTCGGAAGGATTCAGAAAGACGCTGTCATTCTTTTGCGTGGAGATAAGCAACACGCGGCCTTCTTCCAATGCCAATTCGGCTGTCTTGCTGGTGGAGCGAACAGCAAGGTTGAAAGTAGTACCCAGTACTTCGACCCGCAGATGGGAACTACCTATGATAAACGGTGATTGAGGATCACGGCGTACCTCAAAGTATCCTTCGCCACTGAAATGAATGTGCCGTGCTTTTTGATTATAGGTACCAAGACTGTAGGATAAAGCCGACATGGAGTTAAGCGTCACCCGACTTCCGTCGGGCAACAGTACGCTGGCACGCTCTCCTGCATGGGCGGACACTACCACCTCACTCGCTTTCAGCTGTTTGTTATCATGCCGCAGGTAGAAGGTGTATGCCATCAGCAAGGGCAACAGGAGGCCTACGGCCACACGCATATAGGTATATCCGGTGAAGCGCCATCGTTCGGAAGTTTTCGGACCACGGCCTATCCGTCGATCTATCTGCCGCTTCATCCGGTCGACGCACTCGTCATCCACAGCTATGCCGTTCATATCCTTGCGGTTCCAATCATCCAGCAGTTGCTGCTCCAGTTCGTTGTCTGTGGCGCTGTTCACTTGCTGTCTCAGCCGAAGCAGTTCCTCGACCGTCAATGTGTTGTCTCTATATTTATCTATCAGTTCCTTCATTACCGTCTTTTTCTAATAATGACAATCTTTAAAGTCAATCCGTACCGAAAAGGTAGCAGTTTATTAATAAATAATTCGATTTATAAGGATTAGTTAATGTATTAACATGAAGACGGGTAGGCAAAGAAGCTTGTCGAACACTTCCCGCAACTTTTTCATACCGAGCGAAAGCTGGTTCTTGACCGTCTGCTCACTCAGCTGCAGGTGCTGGGCTATTTCTTTGTTCGACCATTGTTGCAGTCGCGACAGCCTGACCACCTTCTGTTGCGTAGGCACCAGGGTGGCAAGGGCGCTATCGAACTTCTTCAGGAAGTCACTGTATTCCATCCGGTATCGGGTATCTTCCACACTCAACCGGTCCTGATAATTCAGGTAATCTTCATAGACAGGTTGGTTCACCTGTGCACGGTAGGCATTTATCAGCAAGTGTTTGGCCATGATAAAGAGCAGGGCACGCAAAGTCTGTTCCTGCCGGATAGTATCTCGCCGGTTCCAGAGGTTGACAAACACATCCTGCACGATTTCTTCGGCATCTTCGGCTTGCTTGATATATTGAAGGCTGTAAGCGTAAAGACACTTGGCATAGAGGTCGTAGATACGGCAGAAAGCATTGTAGTCTCCACGCTTCAATCTCCGTATCAATTCTTCTTCATTATTCTCTTCAACTGTCCACATCTCTCTACGCAAGGGATTGCATATCGTTCAGCCGCTTATAGTAGCCGTTCTTCGCCAAGAGTTCCTCGTGCTTACCACGTTCCACGATTTCACCTTCATAGAGTACACAAATCTCATCGGCATTCTTGATGGTGGAAAGGCGGTGGGCGATGGCAATCGTGGTACGGGTCTTCATCAGCCGTTCCAAAGCCTCCTGCACCAGTCGTTCGCTTTCGGTATCGAGTGCTGAAGTGGCCTCATCGAGTATCAGGACAGGCGGATTCTTCAGGATAGCACGGGCAATACTGATACGCTGGCGCTGTCCGCCGGAAAGCTTGCCGCCACGGTCGCCAATGTTGGTCTGATAACCGAGTTCGGTCTCCATGATGAAGTCGTGGGCATTGGCAATCTTTGCCGCTTCGATTACCTGCTCCATAGTTGCATTTTCCACACCGAAGGCAATGTTGTTGAAGAAGGTGTCATTGAACAGGATGGCCTCCTGGTTCACGTTTCCTATCAACGCACGCAAGTCGTGAATGCGAAAATTCTTAATATTCACACCGTCAATTGTAATTTCACCTAACTGCACATCGTGATAGCGCGGCAGCAAATCCACCAATGTAGATTTGCCGGAACCGGACTGGCCGACAAGTGCAATGGTCTGTCCTTTGGGCACCATCAGATTGACGTGCTTCAACACTTCGCGCTTGCCGTCGTAACTGAAGGAGAGGTCCTTAAATTCAATCCGGTCATTCATCCCGTGCAGCGGCAACGGGTTTACCGGTTCCTTAATGGGGTTCTCGGCTTTCAGAATTTTGTCCACACGTTCCATGGATGCCAGCCCCTTCGGGATGTTGTATCCTGCCTTTGCAAAGTCTTTCAACGGATTGATGATACTGTACAGAATCACCATATAAAAGATAAACGTGGAGGCATCTATAGACGTACCCTCACCCAGAATGAGCAAGCCACCGAACCACAGTACCAATACAATGAGCAACGTACCGAGGAATTCACTCATCGGATGTGCCAACGACTGACGGATAGCCACCTTGTTGGTAGCATCACGCAGCTCGTCGCTGCATTGCTTAAAACGGTCCACCATCTTGTCTTCGGCTATGAAAGCCTTGATTATACGCAGTCCACCAAGCGTCTCTTCCAGTTGCGACATGGTGTCACTCCATTTCCCTTGGGCTTCCAACGACTTGCGCTTCAATTTTTTACCGACCTTCCCCATCAACCAGCCCATACCGGGCAGCACCAGAACGGTGAACAAAGTCAGTTGCCAACTGGTCACAATCAAGGTAGAGAAGTAGAGCAGAATCAGGATAGGATTCTTGAGCAGCATATCCAGTGAGCTGGTTATGGAGTTTTCAATTTCACCCACGTCACCACTCATACGCGCAATGATGTCTCCCTTTCTTTCTTCGGAGAAGAAGCCGAGCGGCAAGTACATCACCTTGGAATAGACCATCACACGAATATCGCGTACCACTCCCGTGCGAAGGGGAATCATAATGGCGGAAGAGCCGAAATAGCAGGAAGTCTTCAGCATGGTCATGAAAGCAAGGAAGAGCCCCATGAACAGCAATGTCATCTGTGGCCCGTGTGTCTCAATCATCTGAGTGACGTAATAATAGAAATTGTTCACCGCCACTTCCTTCAGGCTACCGCTTCCCCACTCCATGAAGTGATACACTTGGGTGTTCTCCCCTGTCTTGAAAAGGATATTGAGAATAGGAATGAGCAGTGTGAATGAAAAGACATTGAATATAGCGGACAGCACATTGAGCACGATTGCCCAACCGATATATCTCTTGTAAGGCGACACAAAGCGCCGCATCAGTTGCAGGAATTCCTTCATTGCTTGTAGTTAAGTGAATTATGAGGTCGCAAAGATACAAGAAAACGAGGGAATGGAAAAGGGTTTCAGGTTATTTCTGCCTAAATGCCCACATTCTCTACTTTCTTTAATAATAGCCGGCTCATTTATTTTCCATCTTTACTCCTAACTTCCACACAATTTTCTTCAAACTTCAATATGCCCAAGCAATTATATGAGTAAATAATGAAAAAGATGTACCTTTGCACCCGACTTAACTGAGAACTTTGTTCACCACATGAGAAAAGCTATTATCACAACCCTATCTGTCCTAATCGTACTTCTGTCCATTGCTTGCAATACCCGAGTGAACTATAATAAGTACCTGATTGCAATTGACTCGCTCATCGTTCAGCAACCGGACACTGCCCTATCTATGCTCGAAGCATTCCCGACAAACAGCCTGCAGACCCAAGCTGACAGTGCCTATTATGGCCTATTAATGACAGAAGCAAGAGATAAGAACTACATTATCCAAACCAATGATTCCCTGATACAATCGGCCCTGACCTACTACAACGGCACAAACGACATAGAAAAGCGGGCAAGGGCCCATTACTATTCCGGCTGCGTCTACCGGGATTCACGAAAGAAAAAGGAAGCCATGACCCAATTTCTCATGGCAGAGCCGTTGGCTGAAGAAGCAGGAGAAAAGCGTTTGTTAAGCCTTATCTACTTCAACATAGGCCATCTGTATTATTCACAAAATCTGAACACACAAGCCGATTCCACCTACCGGCTGGCAGCACAAATAGGAGAAAAAGACCCCGTCCTTCAAGCATCAGTCCTAACACAAAGAGGACTCATCCAAATGGAAAAAGGAGAGGCATCTTATCCCGAAGCCGAAAAAATGATATTAAAAGCACTCAGCATTGCGGAAAATTCACCCAACATACGATTGAAAGAAAGCGTATTCACCTCACTATGCCTACTATACAATTGGATGGAAAACGGAGAGAAAGCTATAGAATTCGCCAAACGGAATCTTGGCGTACAAGCGAACCCAGACACATGCTACAAAGCTTTCGAACTACTTGGAAGCGCATATTACCAAATATCACAATACGATTCAGCCCATTACTATCTACAGAAAGCCCTGCCTACAAAGCACTTTGCCACCAAAGCCAGTATATATATGTATCTGGCCGATATAGCCAAAGAGCAAGGCGACTTGGCTACTTCCTTAGAGATGGAACGCAAGTATTCAGCCTACTTGAATAGTATGCAGAACAACAGTCAAACCGATGAGATTATCACTGCCGAAAAAAATCTGCGATTCAATTCCTTACCAGAGAAACTCAGCACACAATCCATTTCCCTAATTTTGTCTATTGGCATTCCACTAACATTCATCGGAATTTTAGCAATCTTCATCCATGTACTATTTCTAAGAAAGAAACAAAACACCACCCATCCGATTGCAGCATATATACCTGAAGAGATTCATGAAGAAATGTTCGAGCAATCCGATGTCTACAAAAAGATGAAACGCATCATTCAGTCCTACAAGACGAATGGCGGTTCAGCAGAAATGATGCACAAAAACGACTGGCGACAATTGATAACAGAAACTGACAAATGCTGGAGTAATATAACTTCCACATTACAATCAAGATACGGACTGACCGAAGATGAAATCCGCTTATGCTGTCTGTACTTGGCCGACCTTCCGGCAAGCCATCTCTGCCACATATTGAATTGTACACGAGATACTGTATACAAAAGAGCAGACCGTATACTGGAGCAACGAATGGGATTCGCACACAAAGAAGCTTCACTTAAGAATGTTTTAAAAGAGCTCCATTAAGACTGATTTATATGTCTTTATACACTTTTATACAACATGATTATACAACATTATACACTTTCCGTAGTGCATCAAAGCTACTTTTGCACTATCAATAACCAATAAAGTGTATCACAATGAAAAGATTCTTTTTTATGCTGACTGTAATATTCTCATTAAGCAGCGTTCTGACATACGCACAAAGAGAGAACAGTCCTTTTGCAGAAATTACCTTGAACCAAAGAAAAAAAACAATTGATAAGAAAAACCACCCTATACCCCGTAGCATACTTCCCGGAACTGCCAATGCCTACTTATATAATAATACAGTATGCATCGACTTCAACGAAACATTGCCCACTGTCACCATCACCCTCATCAACGAATCGACCGGTGAAACCGTCTATTCGGAAACATGCGATGCTCCAACAAATATCAGCATCAACCTGAATGAAGAATCATCCGGTAACTACTCCATTCAAATAGAGTCCGATGAAGCATTCCTATATGGCAGCTTCACGCTATAGAAGCACTCAGCATACAATTTATCAATCAAAAGTATACGAAATTCATGAAAAAGCTATTTCTATTTATGAGCTGGATAATACTTGCATTATCCGGTTGTTCCGATGAAAGTGTCATCGAACCCGATTCAACGTCACTTCCTCAAAGTGTAAATACCCGAACCGCAGGTGATGGCATATATGATGTATTAGGTTATGGCTATGACATAACCGAAGAATATATGGGCGAGAATTCAACCAAATTAAGAATAATAGATGTGGATGCATTCGTAAAAGACCATAAAGACAGATTCGACAACCCCTTTATAGGCATAATCGACCAAAGAGTGTTTGCCGGAGAAGATGCACACTCCTTTCTGCACCAAGTCATCACTGATACCAACTTCGAAGGGTCTGTAGGCAAAATAGGCATTAAAGATGATGCCGAAGGATTCTTCTCTGGTACAATCAAAACCGGTTTCAAGTCAAACACCATGTCATCTTACTCTACCAAATACTCCTTTGCAAGAGCTGAAGTCCTGAAAAAGCAAAGAAGATATTTATTGAATACAGACATCAGCACACTGTCCCAATACCTATCCACGACTTTCATCGAAGACCTCAATAAATATTCTGCTGCAAAAATCGTAGAAATGTATGGAACTCATGTACTGACTAAAATTATTGTCGGAGGAAAATATGTTGCAGATTATAAATCAGCGATAACAGAAGAAACAAATCGTACAGAAAAGACCAAAACTGTAAGTGCCGGAGCCAAGTACAATCTCAGTTCTATAGGTTTAAATGCCAACGGAGCATGGAATAAAACTGAAATAACAGAAACAAACAAAAAAAACACCAATTGGGAATGCCATATCAAATCAATCGGCGGTTCCACATCCGGGACATCAATAACCGTTACTCCCGACCAAAGCACTTCATACACCATCAACTTAGGAGCTTGGTCGGAATCCGTAGACGACAAGCATTCAAAACTGATTGACGCGGACTGGAATGCGACATACCCTATCTATGACTTAATATCCGACCCGATTAAAAAGCAAAAAGTAAAAGAAGCTGTACTTGCCTATATTGATAGCAAAAAAATCGTAGTGAAAGAAGTGAATCCATTTTATAGGGTATACAAAGGCAAAGACAGAAACACCTTTTACTCATCTTCATATGAAGAAATAATAGACAAAATGAATATTGGCTATCTTCCTGACCCTATATTAACTAATTATGTTCAGGGATATGTATTCAAAAATGCAGAACCCGGGACTGTACCTATTTACAGACTATATAAATCTTCTACAAAGAATTCATATTATACCACCTCGTGGGATGAGGTCCAAAACATGCAAAAGAAAGGATATAACTACGATAATTTTAAAACATCATACATTCAAGGCTATATTTACAAAAACGAAATGCCTGGAACCGTCCCTCTTTATAGACTTTACAAAGGCGCAGTCAGAAATACCTTCTACACAACATCTTCCGCAGAAGTGAAGTATATGCAGAATATGGGTTATGCGCTCGACCCCGAACAAATCGGTTATATAATAGGCTACATGCTTCCTTATAAAGATTGAAAAATGTTCAAAAGGATTAAACACATTTCTCTAATAAGCATTACCTTTGCACCAACATTAATTAATAAACAACATGAAAAAGATTTTAGTTTTATTCGCATTACTGATGACTGGCGTTATGGGCATCCACGCGCAAGAAGGACTCAAATGGGGAGCGATGGCAGGTATGAATTCCAGCAAGTTCTCCACCGATGGTTTTGACAGCAAGGTAGGTTTCCATGCCGGCATCAAGGCCGAGAAAGACTTGCCCCAGATAGCCCAAGGTGTTTATCTCGACATGGCTGCACTGCTGTCCCTGAAAGGAGCACAAGTCAGCGCCAGTGGCGCATCCTTAAAAATCAATCCTTACTATTTGGAAATCCCCATACACATGGGCTACAAACATGCCGTAACGGAGAGCATCAGCCTATTTGCCAACTTCGGCCCTTACTTTGCCGTCGGTCTCTTCGGCAAGATGAAAGAAACGGACTACTCAATTGACGAAGTAGGAGGATTTACGAATATCTATGATTCTGCCAGCGCTTTCGGAGACAATGCCTTGAAACGTTTCGACTTCGGTCTGGGATTAAAAGCCGGTATTGAATTCTGTCAGAAATATCAACTCTCCATCGGATATGACTGGGGACTGACTGACAATATTGAGAACGGTAGCAACAAAAACCGCAACCTGATGCTCTCATTGGGTTATTGCTTCTAAAGATTTGACAGTGTGGAAAAGGGTACTAAAATCCCTCTTCCACGCTATCATCCCCCTTTATTTCCTTTCCTATTCAATTTTACCGCAATTTTGAAACCAGCTTCATCAATGGATAGAATATGTATTCCTCCATATCATTGCACAATTTCCTAATAGACTTACGGGGAGTGCTCCAGCTTTCCAGCGAAATAGTATCGTATTTCCTGGATAATTTTCGGAGCTTTCTTTTAGAGATACTACGACTATAAACGTTTCCTGCTTCTCTGAATGTGCGGAGTTCCTTCAGGATGAAATAATCCGGATAATTGTAATGGCAATAAGTTCCATAAGTTTCGAATTCAGAAAATCCATTCTTCTCATCCGCAGGAGCTGCATTGATAACCTTCTCAAACCATGAATCGCCCGGAATGCCGGAAGTTTCCATCTTCCGAATCAGCTCCTTCATAATAGGAACAGAAACGAGCATGTGTTCGGCAATAAATGAATAGTCCGTAGCCTTGCCATAGCCGATGAGCGCCTGCATCGTCCTGAAGTAGGGCTCATGATATTCTGTTTTCGGAGTAAATATCATTTTATTTGAGGTAAAAAAGGACAACCGGTTAAGAGGGATGGTATCACTATCCCATATCAGATAATAATCTTTGGCGTATCGGCTACGCGCAAATTCCATCTTGAGGAACTGCTGGTAATACCATCCGAATCTATACTCACATGTAAAGTGCCGCCCGGCTATTGCCTCCAGCTGCCGACGGTCCGCAACAATCTCTTCCTCATCAACCAGACTGACATTATATCTGCTCCGGAACCTTTTTGAAAAGAAGCCGAAACTATGCTTGTCTGTTATAATATAAATATTATCACTTCCTATATTCCGGTGAATATAAAAAACAGTCTTCTTGACAATCAGGCAGTCCTTGGAAGAAACACATATCACGACATCCATACCACTACTTCTTTTTTTTCTGATTCTTATGCCGCCTTGATGAGGACGAGAAGATGGAATTTATTCTATACAAGAACAGAACGAGTTTCCGGGCACGTTTGGAGAACCTCCTTGTATGGCTCACTATGGGGATTATCTTACCTAACTCGGAATTCTTGTACTCATTAAGTTCCATCCGGGTTCTATCGAGTTCCAACAAGCTATCATAAAATGCTGCCGGTATGTTATCCTTTATCCAACGCATCCGCTCGTCTACCCCTAAAGACCCGCTGGACGCACTGATTCCATTTCCGTCGTATTCGGCAATGCATACCGGCACACGTTTATAGCTGCATCCTTTCAGGATAATATTCTCTACAATATGAATCCAATCGGAAGCCAGGATATAGTCCGTTCTGTATCGTTGATTATTGAAAAGGGAGTGATGAATGAAACACACTTGATGACAAATGGTATCTTTCAGTAAAATGAAGACAAGGTCGAGAGGAAAAGGAGATTGTATATTTATCTTCTTATCTGCCGAAACAGCAACCCTTACATCGCCATAAATGTATTCCGTCCCATCAAAATCCACCTGACCTAAAACATCTCCCACCAGAAAATCACCGGAATTAAGGAATTGCAAGTATTCTCCACCAGCATGTTCCATTCCCTTATTCATTCCGTCGTATATCCCTTTGTCCGGTTCTGACACCCAGAATGTCACATGCGGGTTTCCTTCCGCATACTGCTTGATTGTTTCCAGACTACCATCCTTGGAACCGGCATCAATAATGATATGCTCGTAAGAGGAAAAAGACTGGTGTCTGACGCTTTCCAACGCTTTGCTTAGACCACTGTTGTTATTAAAGTTTACAGTTATAATGCTTAGTTTAGGTCTCATATCGATAAATGTAGATTTCTATAATTTGTAAATATACGCCATATTATTCATTCATTGAGAACAATAACGAAGTGGCTCTATAAAAACACCGGATTCAGAAACAGTTCCTTCCACGGATATTCCACTTCATCATCGCAAAGGACTACTGTCTTTTCCGGACTATCCTCTAAGAGAGCACCGCATTTGCCCAAAGTCCCTTTACTGGTAATCTGATGCCGACAACAGGCTATCAAAAACAAGTCCATATATCCTTTATCCGAACCGTTTATATCGACAACCTTACAATTACCTTCCGTAAGATAAAGTTGCGGAATAAGTTCATCCCTCACCCAGTCCGGCTCATCCGAAAAGAAATAGAAGAAAGAAGACATATCCCTATCCTGCATATAAGTCACTGCCGACTTGAAATACTCCAATGAAGCTGGTTTGCCGTAAGCCGGAATTTCCACTTTCAAGTCCCCACGCCTTACGTGGACAGCCACGGAACAAGGACGTGAACCAATCTCTGAATACAGCAATTTATTCTGTGCATCCAGCACCTCGGGCATTACCCTAAAAAGCGACCGGAATGCAGGAAGCCAAATATCAGCCGGAACATGATAATAACCACCTAAATAGACCGGAGGCTTCTTTTGTAGAAATGAAAAGTCATTTTCCCGACTCAACGTATTGTTCCCCAAATTGTAATATTTCCTTTTATACACGTCAACAGCTACTTTCGAAGCCTTCTTTACAGATAAATAGGGAAATGCTTTCTGCAAATCAAAGTTTCTGACAAAATGATAATCCATATCGCTCCCCCACTCTTTAAAGAAGGTCAAGTCATATTCCACCCTATATCCTTTTTGTCCAAAAAGATGTCCCAGCAAATACTGATGCATCTGTGAGCAGACCCCACCATCCATCAAAAGTACCACCTTAGGAACCAACATTCCATTTTTCAGAAGAAAACGATATATTTTACATTTTATCTTGTGCAATATATTCATTCTATAGTTTGTTTTTTAAGATATAATATTTTACCCTCAAATTCCCCCAAAAGGTTGAAAGCTTGTAAGCCTCCAACAGCTTACGTTCCCGCCTGGACAGATTTTCAACCAAATCCGGGTATCGCTTCACATCAGCAACCAACCGTCTCATGTCATCTGCAACATCCCCGTATTGTTTCCAGTAAAGACTCGTATATGCAGTCTGAAGATGCATATAGGCAATCTCCTTTCCCAATTGTTCCGACAAACCTTTGGCAGACACATATTTCTCAATCCATCGTTGATAAGCCCTGAAATCCTTATACTTTTCCTCATTCGGCAGACAAGACATCGAGGACGAATTTCTATAATAATTAACAGTAGGAATATTCAAAGAAACAATCCTATCAGCCGCCAGAATCAATTGTGTCATCATGATGGCATCCTCACCTATCGATATATCGGCGACAGTTTCAATCTTGTTGTTAAGAAACAATGAACGTTTTTGAAAATGAGACCACACACTCCAATAAGCCTGCAAATTCAATTTCTGCCTGAAATAACTGATTCCTGAAATCTCACCGAATGTATAAGGCTCTGAAAGAACAGGCCCCTTGTCCGGATAACAAAAAAGGAAAGAAGATGCAACAATATCAGCATCAGTTTCTTCTGCCCTACATACTAACTTTTCAATAACCCCATCAATCAACGTGTCATCACTGTCAAGATGCTGGATATATTTTCCGTTTGCCTTCAATATCCCGGTTTTCCTGGCAAGAGGCAACCCTTCATTTTTCTTGTCTATACAAACAATACGCCTGTCAACTTCCATATATTTCTGGATTATTGAACGGCTTCCATCAGTACTCCCATCATTCACTATTATAATTTCCAATCGGCTATAGTTCTGATTTATCACACTAAAAATGCAATCCTCAATATATTTCTCTGTATTAAAAACAGGTATGATAACAGAAACCAACGGCAAAGCATCACTATTCATACATCAAAGCTTTTAGTCTATCACAAGGATTCAAACAACTCTTTCCATTTCTTTCCCACAATCTGCGGAGAGTACTCTTGCGCTTTCACGACAACATTCTGCCGCATTTGTTTCAACATATCGGGATCCTTCAATAGCTTCAACAGTGTCCGCGCATATTTAGATTGATTAAAAGGCGATACAAGAAATCCATTCACTCCTGACGGTGAAATTATCTCCCGCACTCCGGCGCCACAATCATAAGCCACGGGCACTACTCCATTCGCCTGCGCTTCCGTCAAGCAAAGCCCCCACCCCTCAAAAGTAGATGTCAGACACAGCACCGATGCATCCCTATAAAAACCGGACACATCTTCCTGATAGCCCAAGAAACGAATCCTTTGCAAATTGCAGGCAGTAGCTTTCTGCTGAAGGTTCTGCCTTTCAACACCATCACCAATCAGAAGCAGCTCCCAATCCGGCACTTGTTTATAAATCCGCTTCCAAACACCAATCAACCTATCCACACGTTTATCAACATAAGTAAAGCGCCCTACAAATAATATTTGTTTCTTCTTATGATGGTTGACCGAAAGAATTTGCCTTTCAGAGTTGGGTATCACGTGAAATTTATTGTTCTCAAAAGGTACACCAAGTTTCTTTATCAGCGTATGCTTGTAGTCTTCGCACAATACAACATATGCATCAGCCCGCCCATACAAATTTTTATGTTGTTCAATAAACGGCTTATCATATTTTGGGAACCATTTTTCCCTTGGACAAGTTATAAAACGCCACTTCAACATTTTCAACCACGAACCTTCGGCACGTTTACCTTTATCTGCCACTTTTGCCACAGCCTCCCATAAAGGAATACTATGCGGCGCAAATACCAGCTTGCAATGAACACCGTCCATGATGTAATCCAGATGTTTCAAAAGATGTATAGGCAATACAAAAACATCAATAAAGAGTGAATTTATAATTTCAATAAAAGCATTCGCATTCTCCAACGAATTAATATCCTGATTAGGAAGTTCTATGATTTCTATACCAGCTACATCATACGTTTTATGGCATAAAGCCACAAAGCTTTCATAACCATAGCCAGATAGATAATTAGCTATATCAATTGTAATCCTTTCTGCTCCTCCACAAGGAAACACTTCATGAAAAAATAAAATTCGCTTCATAATTAGTTTCAACTCAGACTCTAATACAAATTCACTTTCCCTACATCATAAAAAGCTATCATTTAGTCCAAAAGTTATTTTCTTTTTCGTTTCTCTTTGCTACGATAATATGCAATAAATAAAGAAGGGGCATACTTATATAAAAAGATATGCATAATTCCCTTTCCTTTAGGTAACGGTGATAGTCCCTTTGCTTTCATTTGCACAATCATCTCATGCTGGAATCTTGCCGGTATCCCTTTTCTTATTCCTATACGAAAAGTAGTCAATAGCCTTCTTGCAATCAAATTTTTAAAAAAACTATTCATCTTTTCCGTTTTCACATTCTTTTGTCTAAATGCTTCCAAGCTCTCCATAGCCTGAAGCATATAAAGAGAAGCGTGTTCATCATAATTCATCATAAACGAATCTGAATTCTTATAATAATGATAGAAAATTATAGATGAATATTTTACACGCCTTGCATAAAAGAAGATTCTGGGAATAATTTCTTCATCTTCATGACGAATAGGCAAGAACTTCAATTTATGTTCTTGCCAGAAAGAGGCTCTATAAGCATTGCACCAGACCACTTGTGGCAAAAACTGTTGCATAAAATCCGTTCCAGACCAAACTTGAGCCGACAAGACCTTTTCATCAGACACTCGATTAAACTCTTTGGGAAGTTTTCCTTTTTCATCCCAATACTGAAAATCCATTACCAAAATGTCTAATTCATCTTTCTCAAGAGAGTCATAAACATATTGTAAGACATTACTTTGAATCCAGTCATCCGCATCAACAAATAAAAAATATTTTCCTTTAGCTTTCCGACAACCATAATTTCGTGCTTCACTGACACCGCTATTTTCTACTGTCATACAATGAAAATAAGAATAACGATTGGAATATTCATGTAAAATAGCTCCGGTTCTATCTGTTGAACCATCATTAATTACGATAATCTCATATTCCTTGGTCGACAAATCTTGATTTACCAATGAATCAAGGCAACGTTCCAGATATTTCTCTGCATTATATGCCGGAACTATAATAGACATCTTTATTTCAGCCATACTCAATCAGTTTTAATACTTATGACGTTTCGATTTGAAGATTGACCTTATCAACCGATAAGCTTTCCGATAGAAGTCCTTATGATTATAAATAAGATAACGTTTCAAAGAAAGAGAAAAGCCCAATTGCCCATAACCGACATAGTCAAATTCATGCATTTTGGTAATCACATCACGAATGACTTCATCAGTGGAAACAGAGGCTTCTACCATCATTGTATGGTCCAGTAAGCGTATTCCACGACGCATGACATAAACTCCAGCTTTATCCCATATATCTTTTTCAAGTATGAACTTCACTTGCTCGTAGACGCTCTGAAAAAGGTTATATTCTTTCCGGGGATTATACCTGCTCTGCATCGTGCTCCCCTCCCGTATCATATAATGGTATTTAGGAGTATCCTGCATCACAACCTTCCCTGCCCCGTAAAACACCCGATAGCAAATGGCCAAATCCTCAAAAACACGATTAACCGGAAAGACAATACCTGCAAACAGGCTGCGTTTGAACAATTTATCCACCATATAGTTTCTGACATGTTTGTCTACTGCCAGAGCACGGACAGCCTCATCACGAGTAAACACAAACTGCTCTCCCGAAGCATACTTTGCCACACTCTTCCCACCTTTGTCCCGATAATGCGAGCAAATGGATATATCCGCCCCATTCGCTTTCAGTAAGTGATACAAGAATTCGTACATATCCGGTTCAATCCAGTCGTCGCTATCCACGAAACCAAGGAATTCACCTTGAGCTACAGCCAAACCTCTATTCCTGGCTGCACTCTGACCTGCATTCGTCTGGTGGATAACCTTTATCCGCCCATCCCTTTGGGCAAATAAATCACAAAGCTCTCCCGAACCATCGGAAGAGCCGTCGTCAATCAATATTATTTCCAGATTCTTATAAGTCTGCCCGCAAATAGATTGCAGGCATTTCTCCAAGTAATTCTTTACATTATAGACCGGTACAATAATACTTATCAGAGCTAGTGTCTCAGTGTTCTCCATAAGCTATGACAATTACCACAACCGCAAAGTGGCCATCAACGGATAGCCCACCCGCCATCGCAATTTAAACTTACGCACCAGATTCCAGGGCTTGGTTCTGGTTTTACCTTGAAAATACCAGATGTAGTTGTTTACGGCATCCAGTACCCGTGAAGAGGACTCACCGTCCAGATGGGCCTCATGCTTGTGCACATAAGCACGCATCCGCTCCATCAGTTCTGCCGGACGGGAAATGGCCTTTTCTATCGCTCCCTCTACAGCATCCGTGTCAGTGACATTCAGCAAATGAGGTCCCGGCATGGTGTTGCAATAAGTCACCACCGGTTTGTCCAACATCATCGCCTCGACAATGACGGACGAAGCATCGGACAACAGTACATCTGCACTGTTCAGCAGCTTGGCATCGACAAGTCCACTCTCGTGGAAAGTAATATTGGGGCAGGAAGCGGCCAGTTCCTTGTATTTCTTGAGGACTTCCATATCCGAGAATTTCGGATGGAACGAAATAATCCAATCCCAGTTCTTCTCGCGTACCAGTCTCTTGATGGTATCAAACAGATGAGGGGCGGAAGTAATATTTTTTGTAAACGTGGAGGAGTAGAAGACTACCGGACGTGCATTATGAGGAATATGCGCACGTTCCTTCACGAAAGTATCCGCCTTGCACCAGCCAGTTTCGTATACCTTGAAGAAGCCGTATTTCCTCTCAAGCTCCTTGAAAGGAAGAGTGCTCGTTTCTCCTTGCGTGCAATAGACATCAAACCATCCGCGGACAGAAAAATGGTCGTCCTTTTCATCGCCACGCTTATTGATGGGGTAGCCATGGAAAAGGGAAACTTTCACTCCCGGGAAGAAATCATAAATATAGTTGCCCGGCGCAAACACGGCAATAGGCTGATAATCCATCACTTCCTGAACAGATTGAAGCCACCTCTCATCTTGATCCAACAGAACCGGGCAGTCTGGCTCGATAAACCATGCGACATCATCCCCTCTACGCCTGATTTCGTCCTGAAGCGGGCGAAGTATAGGATAGGAATAGGCTACCGAAACGAAAAATAAATAATGCTTCTTCATACACTCAAAATATCACGGCAACAACACAATCGTCACCTCAAATTACCAATAGAACAATAAAATCCAGCCCTTAGTTTGTAACAGTTTTGCTTTCTTTGCTTTAAACGTCTGCAAAGTAAATACAAGAATTCTGCATATACTGCATCAATCCAGAAAAAAAAATGACTTTTATCAACTTTTCTCCAAAAGTTGCTGTTTATGAAGCTTTTTCTTCTCTAAAACATCTATCTTTGCACCCCAATATTTTAAAAATACTATTTTATGAGAAGAAATCTTTTTCATTGCTCCAACAGCCAACAAGGGGCAACAGATAAAGTGACTCTTTTGTTCGGAATCACCATTTTTTTCAAATTCCTGCTATTCGATTTCATCTGGAGCATACCCACCACATTCGCTTCATTCTCTACCATCGAATTTTATGCAACCAAAATAATAGCCACCCTCGTACTTCTCGTCCCCTATAAGTTCTTCCGGCTCTGGAAAACAGAAATAGTCATCATGCTTTTGCTGGATATACTACTGATTGTCAACTTGATGTATTTCCGCACTTACTATACTGCCATCCCACTTAACAGCTATGGACTTTCTGGAAACCTCGCCGATTTCACCGGAAGCGTTTACGACTCCTTCCGCTGGTACGACATCTTCTTCCCTCTATCTACCATTGCCGGTATCCCCCTTTATTGGCATTACAAAAGAAATACCGCCGGAAGAACATCATACAAGTATTACGGAGGAGCTTTGGGAATCGGTATCCTGCTGTTTGCCATCACCACCCTGGCAAAAGGAGGATTCAAGGAAGCATACAACACCGTCCGCCAGAAAGCCTATCTGTGTGCAAGCACCACTTCCATGTATACCGTCTTCGGAAGCCTATGCTATGACCTCATCAACCAGAAGCAGGAGGCCACCCCACAGATACAGCAAGAGATAAAGGAGTGGCTGAGCCAGAAACCCGGACATCACCCTTTGGCCGGACGTATCGGAATCCGCAACAACTGCATCGTCATTCTGGCAGAATCTTTGGAAAGCTGGGTACTCGAAAGGGAAGTGGAAAGGCAAGAGATTACTCCATATCTCAACAAACTGCTGCAAGACTCCACCACCTTATACGCTCCCCACGTACTGACGCAAGTGAAAGGAGGGCGTTCCATTGATGCACAGCTGTTGCTTTGCGCCGGCATGCTGCCCATCAACAGCGGCACATACAGCAGCCAATATCCAGACCACACCTACGGAACCCTGCAAAAAGCCATGCATCAGCAGAAGAACTCGCGCAACTACCTCCTGACCATTGATAAAGTATCGACCTGGAACCAAGGCGTCATAGCCTACAGCTTCGGCACCGACACCATCATAGCTTATCATGACTTTGAACTGACAGAAGCCTTCGGCACGCACAAACGTACCGGAGACGGCTCCTTCCTGGCACAATGCAGCCAAAAAATAGAGAACGGGGAAATCTGGAAGAAGGGAGAGAATGTTTACATGCAGCTGGTGACCTACTCCGGCCACGCTCCCTTCAAATTGCCCGAAGAATTGAAAGAGATTCATTTCTCTCCGGCCATTCCACAGAAAATGAACGACTACATGACCACCGCACGCTATACGGACAAGGCGATAGGAAAATTCGTGGAGTACTTGAAAACACTCCCACAATACGACGAGACCCTTATCGTCATCACCGGTGACCACGAAGGACTGGCTGCCTACCGCGAAGAACTGTGCAACGCACCCGGTGGCAAGGGCATCGTATCCGACAAGACATTCACCCCTTTCATCATAGTAAACTCTCCGATAGGCATGCGTTATGACAAAGTGATGGGGCAAATCGACATGTACCCTACCCTGTTGAACCTGCTCCAACTGGACGATTATTACTGGAGCGGATTGGGCCAAAGCATCCTCGACCCATGCAAGAAAGGATTCGCCATCAGCCCCCAAATGGAGGTGGTAGGTGAAGAGCCCACCCCGGCAGAAGCCGAGTTCGCTAAAAAAGCATACGATATTTCCGACCAGATGATTCGCTTCGATTACCTCTCCCAGCCAAAGTAGAAAAACTCCGGCAACGCGCTGTCAAGAAGACGGGGCAGCACGGCTCTTTCATTTAAAGGAGTTATGTTGCGCAAGGTTTATCCTCAGCTTACGGACATGTATCCCAAGCCTTGGTCTTTCTATCCCAAGGTTTGGGATAGAAAGACCAAAGCTGGAAAAACCTCTTCCTCTTTATATCTTCCAACTTTATCCTTTACACTTCGGATGTTTTTCTCAAATACTTCGGATGTTTTTCATTAATGATTGAAACGGGAATAGCTAAAGTTTCCGATAACTACTACAAATGAAAGAGCTATGCGGGGACAACACAAAAAGCCCAACAATAATTGGATATATAGGAAAGTTTGCTTAGCTTTGTCATTCAATAAATCATAGTTTATCATTTAATCTTTGAAGTTATGAGCTTTACAACACTTAGCAATCGTATATTTACAGAGTCTATTCTTGACTATCACAAGGAAGACCATGTGGACACTCCTATTCAAAATCCTTACGAGCTGAGAAGCATTGAGTACTATCTGTATCTGAAGAACTGGATAGATACCGTACAGTGGCATCTGGAAGACATCATCCGCGACCCGAATATCGAGCCTTCAGAAGCTTTGAAGATTAAAAGAAGAATAGACAAGTCCAACCAAGACCGCACGGATCTGGTGGAACTGATAGACAGCTATTTTCTGGACAAATACAAGAGTATCCAAGTAAAGCCGGACGCTACCATCAATACCGAAAGCCCGGCATGGGCCATCGACCGACTTTCCATCCTGGCATTGAAAATACATCACATGCGCCAGGAAGTGGAGCGTACGGAGACTACCGCCGAACATCATGCGCAGTGCGAAGCCAAACTGAACATTCTGCTGGAGCAACGGCATGATTTATCTACCGCCATCGACCAACTGATTGCAGACATTGAAGCCGGAAGCAAATACATGAAGGTCTACAAACAGATGAAGATGTACAATGACCCAAGTCTGAATCCGGTTCTTTACGGCAGGAAATGAAACTCTTGGTTATCAGATTTTCGGCATTAGGCGATGTGGCGATGACAGTACCGGTCATTGACTCCTTGGCCCGACAATATCCGGAACTGGATATCACAGTCCTAAGCAGACCGTTCATGCAACCTTTGTTTGCCGAAGCACCGTCTAACGTGCACTTTCGGGGAGTTGACGTAAACCGATATAAAGGACTGGGAGGGTTGTTTCGACTGTTCCGCGAACTGAAAAAAGAGAGGCATTATGATGCCGTGGCCGACCTTCATGACGTGCTGCGCACCCAAATATTACGGATGCTTTTCATTTTTTCGGGAGCAAAAATAGCACACATCGACAAAGGCCGTAAGGAAAAAAGAAAACTGGTGAAACCAAAGCACAAGGAGTTGAGACAACTTCCTTCCTCCTTTATCCGTTATGAAGAAGTACTCGACAAATTGGGCTATCCCATAGAACCGACTTTCTGTTCCATCTACAGCGAAGGAAAAGGTGCCATTTCCCTGTTCCAATCCGTCACCGGAATGCCCGACGACAAACATTGGATAGGGATTGCCCCTTTCGCAGCACATCGGGGAAAGACTTTGCCCGACACCACCATTGCCCGACTGATAGAGGAAGCTTCATCTCACAAAGACTGGAGAATATTCCTGTTCGGAGGAGGAAAAACCGAAACGGAAAAATTAGAGCTATGGAGTAAAGCATACAACAATGTGCTGTCATTGGCAGGAAAACTAAAACTGGACGAAGAGCTAGCCTTGATGAGCCATTTGAAAGTAATGGTATCTATGGACTCGGCCAACATGCACTTGGCTTCGCTGACTGCCACTCCCGTGATTTCCATCTGGGGAGCGACGCATCCTTTTGCCGGATTTATGGGATGGGGACAAACCGCCGGAAATGCGATACAAACAGAAGACTTACCCTGCCGCCCTTGTTCCATTTTCGGCAACAAGCCTTGCCTCAGAGGCGACTATGCCTGCTTAACGCAGATAAAAGTCCAAAGTATCATACAAAAAGTAGAATCAGTAATCAGCAAAAAACCATGAAATGTTATTTGTCTCGTAACTACAAAGGAGTCTCCAGTTCCGGCTACAAAGCCAAAACAGATATGGAAGATTTAATGGCGGGATGGGGATTCAGAAACATCGGACTCAAACGTACTTTCTCTCCCCACGTCATCGTATCATTTGTACTGACACTTTTTGGAGTATTGAAAGCATTAGTTTGTTTAAGAAAAGGAGACATACTCTTCCTGCAATATCCCCTAAAGAAGTATTTCAGCTTCATCTGCAACGTCGCCCATTTCAAAGGCTGCAAGATAGTGATACTCATACACGACTTGGGTTCTTTCCGTCGCAAAAAGCTCTCAGTTTCCCAAGAAATAAAGAGACTGGAACATGCCGACTATATCATCGCGACCAATCCCGCCATGCAGCAATGGATAAAAGACCGACATTGCCAGATACCTGTCGGCCATCTGGGAGTATGGGATTATTTATCGGTAGCGCGGCCGGACGCACACAAGGAGTTGCCATCCCCCCCCTACCAGATTGTATATGCCGGAGCACTCAGCCGACGAAAAAATGCCTTCCTTTACTCATGGGGAGAAAAGATAGAAGGATACTCCGTAAACTTGTATGGCAGCGGATTCTTCCTGGAAGAGGCAAAAGGCAGGGAGCATTTTCGCATAAAAGGGTTCGTACAGTCCGACACGCTAATCGAATCCGTAGAAGGGGATTTCGGCCTTGTATGGGACGGAGATTCCGTAGAAACCTGCTGTGGAGACTTCGGAGAGTACCTCCAGTTCAACACTCCGCACAAGACCTCACTATACATTCGTTGCGGACTGCCCGTCATTATCTGGGAGCGAGCTGCCTTGGCACCTTTCGTGCAAAGCAACCGCTTGGGATTATGTATCGGCAAACTGGAAGACCTGAACCGATTACTCCTTTCAATTACTGTCGAAGAATACCGCGAGATGAGAAACAATGTATTGAGAATGAGTGACAGGATATCCAAAGGATTCTATTTCAAACAAGCAGCGGAAAAGGCCATAGCTTTTCTGCAAACCACCAACCAATAATAACTGTATGCAGATTCTCATCCAGCCCAAATACCAATCGGCATTCGAATTTGTCTCCAATCTGCCGGAGAAATTCGGAACAGAAGGAGAAACCATATACGCCAGCCGCAATGTGGTCAAAAGATTCAAGAACGATGATAAAGAATGGATTGTAAAACGATACAAGACACCGAACCTCATCCAACGGCTGGCCTATACTTTCTGGCGGAAGAGCAAAGCAAAAAGAGCATTCTTATATGCCCAGAAGTTAGAATCAATCGGGATAGACACTCCCGAAGGCATCGCATGCATTGAATGCAAAAAGTATCGGCTGTTCCATACCGGCTACTTCATCTCCGGCGTATGCCATTACCCGCCGCTCTATCCGCTACTGGTAAAAGAAGAAGCATTCGACAAGCGGGCGGCTTCTGTTCTGGCGGCTTTTTTCGTATCCATGCATCAAAAAGGATTCTTCCACGGAGACCCCAATCTGAGCAACATCCTTTATCACATTGATGAGGCGGGGAAGTATCACTTCACCGTCATCGATACCAACCGTTCCACCTTCAAGGCTTCCGCTTCACCCAAAGAATGTCTGGAGAACCTGAAGAGAATCACCCACAGGAGAGACTTGCTGCAATATATCACAGAAGAATATGCCTCCTTGCGTGGCTGGGATATTGCACAAAGCACGAAGCAGGTAATGGATGCACTTGGTAAATTTGAAAAAAGGAAAAGAAACAAACGCTTTTATAAGAAACTGTTCTGACCGTTAGCCAGAGACGGAGGTAAGTCATTTCCTGTACTCCCGATAAGGCAGATTCAAGTCCATAAAATAAAAGTTGTGCTGATGACGTTTACCCTCAGGAGGAGGAGTCATATAATCACCGAACAACTGCGTCAGATAAGCATCGTTATCCCTCATGCCCATAACTGTTTTTCCTTCAAATTCTATAGGTGTAGGTTCCCCCAATACTCTTTTGAATTACAATTCATTGAACTACGAGAAACTGAAAGGAGATAAAACCGGATTGTCATCGGTACGGGTAAATGACCAATATCGAATAGAGTTTGAGGAGCATATCAAGGACGGAGAAACCATTGCTACAATATGTGATATAACAGATTTGTCGAACCATTACAAATAAAAAATATGGATACAGATAAGAACATAAACAAAAGAATGTGCGCAAATAGGTTAACACCTGCTTATCCGACACATCCGGGGGAGATTTTAAAAGATGAAATCGAATGTCGAGGCATATCGCAGCGCAAACCGGCGACACAAATGGGTATGCAATATTCCGTATTGAACGAGATTCTCAACGCTCACCGTCCATTGACGGAAAAGACAGCGCTGCTATTTGAAGCGGCATTGAATGTCGATGCAGAGACGTTGATGCGCCTGCAACTGAAATACAATATGCTAACCACCCGGAAAGACAAATCATTCATGGAGAAGCTGGCGCAAGTCCGCAAAATTGCCGCTGTCTTATGATTTTAATCTCACAAAGTGATGTTGTATTAAAAGATGTTTTATCTGCAAATCATACTCCTTTGTATTCTCTGTAGGGCTTATCCAAATCAAGATAATGGAAATTATGCTGTCTCTGCCCGCTTTGTTTCGGTATTACCATGTAGTCTCCATATTTCCGGGTCAGATAGGCATCATAATCCTGTACTCCCCATACTGTTTCGTCCTCAAACAGGACGGGAGTCGGAGTTCCCAATTCTGTCTTGGGCATGATGCCGCGCATACCGTCGTCATAATCACAGACCAACGAAGACTTGTCAAAGTCATAGGCAGTCATCACATTCCGGATGCTTCTCTGTACGCCGGCAGTAGTAAAGAGCTTCCTGCACAACAACGGCAACCACGAGCCGGGACCTTTCCCATGCTTATAAGGGTCGCGGTAGATAAAGTAGAGTACCCGCTTGTAGAATTCATAGCGGGCAAAATGGATTCGCTGTTGCAGATTGCCCTGCGGCACACCGTCCAACGGGAACACATCCAAGTAGATACCTCCCAGGTATTTCAGGTGCATACGCTCGATAAGAGTCGTATCGGCATCTTGTATCTTGGCAAATGGCAACGGGTAATCGGGGTCGTTTTCGGCACAGACAGCCTCGTAAGGCCGGGGAAGCCACTCCTTGGAATGGGACATCAACAAATCATAATCTGCCCTCGGCATACCGATATCCAAATCGTCGTCCCAAGGGATGAATCCCTTATGACGGACTGCACCAAGCATAGTGCCCGCCATAATATAATAGCGCAAGCCATGCTCTTTACACACTTTATCCACAGCAAGCAATATCTTCAGAATGCGAAGCTGCAAAGGACGTATATCATAATCTGCCATAGAAGTCAGCCCATTAATTAATAAAGTTGTGAAGGAATCAACCGCTGTGCTTGCTCAAAGTCATTCACCGTATCAAGCTCCACTGAAAAATATTCGGTAGTATCGAGTGCATAGAAAGAGTGTCCTTGCGGTATGAGACGCTCAAAAGCACGCTCATAGAAGATGTTATCCAAACCTTCCTTTGTAATCATTACCTCCAGTTCCCGGAAAAGCGCCTCCGTATAGGCGGCAGACATCTTCTCGATGCCGATGGACTCTCCGATGGCTTGGGATATGGAGCAAGTCTTGCTGATTTCCAGCACTTTGCCCTCGGTATCCGCTATCACCTTGATTTCTTCCTCTCCCAGCGCATGACGGTTCAGAGCCAGCGCATCCGCTTGGGCATATCCAAGCAGCTTGGCAACGAGCTGTGGATCAAAGAGTATATCGCTGTCCAGCAGCAGGACTTCTTCTTTATCCGCATAGGGCCGTGTGAGCCATAAGGAGTAGATATTGTTGGTAGAAGCATAGGCTTCATTATAGATAAAGGTAACCTTCAATGCCGGATAGTGGGATTCGAGGAAATCCACAATCTGCTGTTGCCTGTATCCGGTGACGATGACAAACTCCCGAAAGCCATTCTGCAGCAAGGCATCAAAGGCTCTTTGCAGCAAGCAACGCTCTCCCACCTTCAGAAGGCACTTCGGGGTGGTATCAGTCAGCGGACGCAAACGCGAAGCTATCCCTGCAGCCAGTATAACCGCTTTCATTGTAATGCAATTTTTTTAATGGTGTCAATGACAATACGGTTCTGTTCAGGACGCCCCAATGTAATACGCAAATGGGTATTGATGTCTGGTTCATTCATGAACTTCACCTTATAATCCTCGTCGGCAAAAGCTTTCTGTAAGCGTTCTTTCAAGACAATCGGATATTTTATAAGGACAAAGTTCGCCACCGACTCATATACCTTGAAACCAGGCAACGTCCCTATCTCCGCTTCAAAGCAGGCACGACTCTCATTCATCAGCCGTGCTATATTCCGGTAATGCGCATCCGATTTCAGTGCGGCAATAGCAATATCCTCAGAGATACGGTTATAACCCAGATATTTGTTGCTGTATTTGCCAAAGCTGGCCAACTCCTTACTCATAAACCCAAACCCCATGCGCAATCCGGGCAATCCGTAGAACTTGGAAAGCGTGCGTGAAATAATCAGGTTGGGATATTTATCAACCAGCATTTTAATATAGTCCGTATCAGTAGATACGAAAGAGGCATAGGCTTCGTCCACCAAAACGATGGTTGTTACGGGCAACTCAGCCAACAAAGCGTCCAATTCTGCAGGGGTCAGACCGTTACCGGTGGGATTATTGGGCGAAGCGATTAACAGGACCTTGGGATTCTCACGCTGTACCATCTCTTTCATGGCAGCGAAATCATATTTAAAGGTATTGCCATCCTCATACAATGGATACTGCAACGTATGCCCGTCCACTTCATCAGCAATGGATTTATAGTACCACCACGAGAATTTAGGAATGAGCATCGTCTTGTTCCCATCCTCTTGGGTCAGGAAATAGTGGACTGCTTGTTTCAATATATCTTCTCCACCATAACCCAACAGCACCTGCGGCTCATCGATTCCGTAAGTCTCGGACAGATAAACGGACAGAATGCTCTTCTTGCCTTCGTCGTAGATACGGGTATAGAAACAGAGTTTGTTTATATCAAAATTCTTCAGAGCCTCCACCACCTCTTGCGAAGGTGCGTAGTTAAACTCATTGCGGTCCAAATAATTCATATCTTAGGTTTCTTTTGTTAATACTTTCCGATAACACTCCATCGTCTCGCGCGCCATCTGCTCTTGCGTGAAACGCTGTGCCCACTTCAGCCCCTCCTCAATCATGGTGGCACGCAAAGAAGGCTCTTGTGTACGGGCAATCGCCGCCGCCAATCCCTCCACATCATGGGGACTCACATACAATGAATGCTTTCCCCCGGCTTCTTCAAGACAAGAACCGGTTGCTGCAACCACCGGAATGCCGGAATACAAAGCCTCAAGAATAGGAATGCCGAAGCCTTCGTAAACAGATGGGTATACAAAAGTCTCGGCCGACTGATAAATGGCAGGTAAATCGTCTGAAGGGATGCCGTGCAGGAAATGTACCCGGTCCTGCAATCCGGCTTTTGTCATAAACTCTTTCAGCTGATGGATATAGGCCGTGGGTCTCCCTACCAGAACCAAATGCAGTTCATCGGGCAGATGTTCCAAGGCTTGCACAATGGCCAGAGTATTCTTACGTTCTTCGATGGTGCCCACCGACAAGACATAGCGTTTGGGCAACCGGTAGTTCCGCTTCACTTCCCTGCGTTTCTCTTCATCGGCATGGCAGGCATACAACGGGTTGCATCCCTGATAGATGACGGAAATCCGGTCGGCCGGAATCCCGTAATAATGCACGATATCACGCTTGGTACACTCGCTCACGGCGATAATGTGGTCGGCATGCTTGCATGCATAACGGCATTTATAGTTGTAAATAAAGCGGTCAATCAACGAAAAGCAGTGTGAGAGTCTCAGGAAAATAAGGTCGTGGACAGTTACCACGCTCTTCACCTCCTGCACTTTGTGGATGGTCAACGGAAGTTCATTGCTCAGTCCGTGAAACAGTTGTATCTTATCCCGTTTCAACGTCCTGCGTATGCCTCCCACACGCCACAACGAAGTCATTCCTCTCCAGAGCCAATAAGACGGATAATGTACCGATACCGTTCCCCGGCTTTCGGCCACCATCGACGAGAGTTGCTGGTTTTCACGGTGTACCGGAGCATACAGCCAATACTCGTTTTCCGGAGCAAAGGCTGACAATGACTGCACCACATACCGGCTGTAATTGCCCAATCCCGTAAAATTCTGCACAGCCCGTTTTCCGTCGTATCCTATTCTCATCTCTAAAAAGTTTCAGCTGCAAATGTACAAGATAATCCTCATATAGCAACTTATCAGCCTATTCTTTTTAATTAAAATGACAAATTTGCTCCGGAATAAATAATAAGATGGGAAATATTTGCCCATCTCCCGAAAAAAGGCGAACTTTACCACTTATAATCCAATTTATCCCTTCATTATGAATACATTAAAAAGCACTTTTAAGAAATTTATTTATGGAACAATACCTTATTGTTTTTGCAAACTCTTCCATGCAGACTCTCCCAACCTTAAATACTACCAATATATAAAGTCAAACGGCTACGCACGACATTTGTTTGAATTCAAAGAAGAATATGAACAAATGAGATTTCCCGTACAAGAAGATAAAGAAAAAAAAATGCATTACGTCCTAAACAAGCAAGGACACCGTTTATACTTCAAAAAGAATATCCCAGTGGAAAAGATTGAAAAATGCTATCGTGTATTGACCATGGAGCAAGATTTACGTTCTCCACACCACTACCTTGACAGTATAGAGGAAGTAAAAGGGAAAACATTTGTCGATGTCGGAAGTGCAGAAGGATTTACTTCACTCGAAGTCATTGAAAAAGCTTCCCATATATACCTTTTTGAGCAAGATACATTATGGATAGAAGCATTAAATGCAACCTTTGAACCTTGGAAAGACAAAGTAAGTATCATACCCAAATATGTAAGTAATAATAATTCAGAACAAGAAATAACCCTTGATACTTTTTTTCAAGATAAAGATAAAAAACAGCTTTTTATTAAAATGGATATTGAAGGAGCTGAACGGTACGCCCTGCAAGGAAGCAAGAATTTGTTCGAAAATTGTAATTTACAGTTTGCCATTTGCACTTATCATGGAAATGACAACATCGTTGTCCCCAATATTTTAAGAGAATACGGTTGCAAATTCACAGAACAATTCGGTTTTTTTCGCCATCAATTGCGTAGCGTAGTTGCACGAGGAAGCAGCAAATCATTATAGTCTATTTTTCTCTAACCATTCAATTCTTTCAAAATTGAATGGTTAGAGAAAAAATACATTCAATTGTATTTAATAATATGATATTGTGAAAGAGCTTGTCAAATCATTGAATCCAAAACTACTAAAATAATCTCTTTCTGAATATGTTTTCTTCACGGTAACATCATCAAAAGTCAAAGTTTTTCCGGTAAAATCACCATCATAGAATGTAACTCTTACGCTCTTATATTGGCCCGACTGACACCCCATAGAATTAGTCATATGCACTTCTCCCCACATCTGACAAGAAGAGATATTATTATTAAATCCTATTCTAGTCATGTAAGCTTCATTAAATCCTGCAGGAGCAGGAGACTGATTTCCTTGTATACCATTTGAATAAAAATGTGTATACTTTCCACCTTTCTTACGCCCCTTAGCATGTTCCCAAAGTCGCAATTCAAAATTTCTTATATATGAGCCATCGGGAGCAAACTCCGCCCTTGTAAGAGGATACTGCCTTCTCAATTCATAGGCATAATCCAATTCTTCTTTAGAGTCATAGAATTCAACAGAAAAGTCCGGCTTTATTTCTATAGCTACATTAGGAATATTATTTAATTTATCAAAAATACTTCTGATGCTTTCATCCTTTATTTGAAACCCATCACCAAACACGCAATCAGAAACATAAGTTTCTCCCTTATAAGTAAACTTAAGTACACCAATAACATTTTCATCTCCTAAATCATCTGATTCAGAAGTTACTTTTCCAGCAATCACATCATAATTAGCCAACTCAGCAAAGTTGTTTTCTAACAAGTCATTATCTTGATTGCAAGAGAACAACCATAGAGGAAGCATTACAAGCACAATAAATTCTTTCCTTTTCATAACATTTAATTTTAAGATATTAATAATATTTTGTAAATATAACCAATTTTACAGAATAAGCAAAAGGTATCATCCACTTTTTTTAATAATGCATCAACAACTATTACTGAATTTCAATAATCTAAAAATTCATTCACATAATTCCATCTTCAAGGAATTAGTAACCTCTTTCGTAAACTTGTTAACTAAAATCTTATTAACTGACAAATTCAACAATGTACGAAACTTGAAATGAGAATCACTTGCCGTCTGTTACAAAAACCAAGTACGGAGTCGGGCACATCCCCATTGCCCAATCCGTACTGGCCCATTGCTTTATCCTTCAAACACCTTATCTCCTTCCCGAAAACTACTTTATTCATCATCGGCCCACTGTTATGAACCAATTCAACCACACTAGTGAGCTGTTTAGTTCACTCAAGTGAACATCACGGCTCACTAACGTGGGCTGCTGAAGAATCCAAAAGTAAAACGAAAGAATGAAAAGGATGCAACAGAAGAAAGAAGGATGCGGAACGGAAGAAAACACGGGTGAGAGCAAAATTTACCCTCACCCTTTTCAATTGCTCTCACCCACCCCTGCAATGCCGATGAATAGGGAAGTTGAAGAAAAGAGTGAGAGCGGTGAGGGCAGAAATGCAAACTTAAAATTGAAAGAGGATTTTTTTCCGGGCATTTACTTAGCCACTTTGACGGATTAGCCGTATCTTCGCACAATGGAAAACCGTCGAAAAAGAACAGCAGCATTATGAGAGTCATTGTTGACAACAAAATACCCTTTATCAAGGAAGCCATCGAACAGATAGCCGACAGCGTGGTTTACGCCCCCGGCAGAGACTTCACTCCGGAACTGGTGAGAAATGCCGATGCACTGATTATACGTACCCGTACCCACTGCAACAAGGAATTGCTGGAAGGCAGTAAAGTCCGCTTCATTGCCACTGCCACCATCGGCTTCGACCATATAGATACGGAATATTGCCGTGAAGCAGGCATCACTTGGACCAACGCCCCCGGATGTAATTCTGCATCCGTAGCCCAATACGTGCAATCAGCTCTGCTGTTACTGCAACAGCTCAAAGGAGTACAACTGTCCGAATTGACATTAGGCATCATCGGCGTAGGCAATGTGGGTAGCAAAATAGCCCAAGTAGGGCAAGAACTGGGCATGCGTGTCCTGAAGAATGACCTGCCCCGGCAAGACAAGGAAGGAGAGGGCGATTTCAGTTCCTTGCAAGCACTCGCAGCAGAATGTGATATCCTCACCTTCCACGTACCTTTATATAAGGAAGGGCCATACAAAACATTCCATTTGGCAGACCATACTTTCTTCCGGTCATTAAAACGCTGTCCCGTCATTATCAATACCTCACGTGGAGAGGTGATTGAAACCAATGCGCTCCTGAATGCCTTAGAAGACGGGCTGATTTCCGATGCCATCATTGATGTATGGGAGAATGAGCCTGATATCAATCTTACCTTATTAAATAGAGTGTTCCTTGGAACTCCCCATATAGCCGGTTATTCAGCCGACGGAAAAGCCAATGCCACCCGTATGTCCCTGGATGCCCTTTGCCGTTTCTTTCACATCAAAGCCGACTACCGCATCGCTCCCCCCCAACCCCGGAACCCGATTATTACCGCCGGCAGCCCGGCAGAAGCATATCTGCAAATGTATGACCCGAGAAGGGACAGCGAAGCACTGAAAACACATCCCGAACAATTTGAAAAATTGCGGGGAGACTACCCGCTACGAAGAGAAAAAGAAGCTTACACTTATATCCCAAAGTAGCACATACATTTAGAGATGCAACCCGCTCTTACCATTACCGTACCACGCACTATGATTTTGCACCAACTTTAATGAATAAAGCGCTGGTAGACAGGTCTTACACCAACCCCTCTATCACCTTCGGATAGTATTCATACTCCAGCCGGTGGATGCGCTGTGCCAACTCCTCCGGCGTATCGCCCGGCAGTACGGGGCATTTCTGCTGGCAGATAATGCCGCCTTCGTCATAATGCTCATTCGTATAATGGATAGTAATACCGCTTTCCCTTTCGCCGGAAGCAATCACCGCCTCGTGCACACGGTCGCCGTACATTCCCTTTCCACCGAACTTGGGCAACAGCGAAGGATGTATATTTATCATTTTATTGGGATAAGCATGCAGAATATTGTCCGGCACACGTGCCAGAAACCCTGCCAATACCACAAAATCAATTTCATACTCGCGAAGCGTCGACAAAACAAGCTCTCCACTTTCCCAATCGCTCTTGGCAAACCAGACACAAGGCACTCCCAAACGCTTTGCACGCTCTAAAACGAACGCATTCTGCCGGTTAGTCAGAACCAGAGCCACACGTGCCGAATCTTTTTCCCGGAAATAACGGATAATATTCTCGGCATTCGTACCACTTCCCGACGCTAAAACCGCGATATTTCTTCTCATAACCCCTCCAAATGCTGCACAAAACCGTGAAAAATGTGCAAAAAGATGTATTTAATTCATCAAATATTTGCGCGGAATGATAAATATTCATTCCTTTGCACCGCAAATTTAAAGAAATAAAACTAATTATTAATTAAAAACTTAAAGTTATGTCTGAAATTGCATCAAGAGTGAAAGCGATTATTGTCGATAAATTGGGCGTAGAAGAATCAGAAGTTACTAACGAAGCTAGCTTCACCAACGACCTGGGAGCTGATTCTCTTGACACTGTAGAACTTATCATGGAATTCGAAAAAGAATTCGGTATCTCTATCCCCGACGACCAGGCTGAAAAGATTGGTACTGTAGGTGATGCTGTATCTTATATCGAAGAACACGCTAAGTAATCTTATCCATTCGTTTATAACATGGAATTAAAAAGAGTTGTAGTAACAGGTCTTGGCGCCATTACTCCCATTGGCAACAGCGTTCCCGAATTCTGGGAAAACCTTGTGAATGGGGTTAGTGGAGCAGGACCTATTACTCATTTCGATGCATCACTTTTCAAGACTCAGTTTGCATGCGAGGTGAAAGGCTTCGATGCTACCAAATATATGGACCGCAAAGAGGCCCGCAAGATGGACTTGTATACACAATATGCCATTGCAGTAGCCAAAGAAGCGGTAGGTGACTCTGGGCTTGACGTCGAAAATGAGGATTTAAACAGAATCGGTGTCATCTTCGGTGCCGGTATCGGTGGTATCCGTACATTCGAAGAAGAAGCAGGCAACTATGCCTTGAACGGCAAGGAAATGGGTCCCAAGTTCAATCCGTTCTTCATCCCCAAGATGATTTCGGACATTGCTGCCGGACAGATTTCCATCATGTACGGTTTCCACGGTCCCAACTACGCGACTTGTTCTGCATGCGCCACTTCTACAAATGCCATTGCCGATGCATTCAACCTCATCCGTCTGGGTAAGGCCAATGCCATCGTCACCGGTGGTTCGGAAGCAGCCATCGCTGCTTGCGGTGTAGGCGGTTTCAACGCCATGCATGCATTGTCAACCCGCAACGATTCTCCCGAAACCGCATCCCGCCCGTTCAGCGCAAGTCGCGACGGATTCATCATGGGTGAAGGTGGTGGTTGTCTCGTTCTCGAGGAACTGGAACACGCCAAGGCACGCGGTGCCAAAATCTATGCGGAAGTTGCCGGCGTAGGAATGTCTGCCGACGCTCATCACCTGACAGCCTCTCATCCCGAAGGTTTGGGAGCCAAATTAGTGATGCGCAATGCATTGGAAGATGCAGAAATGAAACCCGAAGAGGTAGATTATATCAATGTTCATGGTACATCTACTCCTGTAGGTGATATTTCGGAAGCAAAAGCAATCAAAGAGGTATTCGGACAACATGCGTATGAGTTGAACATCAGTTCGACAAAATCCATGACCGGTCACTTGCTGGGCGCTGCCGGCGCAATAGAATCCATTGCAAGCATCCTCGCCATCAAGAATGGCATTGTTCCTCCGACTATCAACCACGAAGAGGGTGATAATGACGAAAACATCGACTATGACCTGAACTTTACGTTCAACAAAGCACAAAAGCGCGAAGTGAACGTAGCCTTGTCCAATACTTTTGGATTCGGTGGTCATAATGCGTGTGTCATATTTAAGAAATACGCAGAATAATAAGGTCGTGTTACGTAACCAAATAGACAAAATAAGGCTCTTGTTCCGCAAGGATAGAGAGTCTTATTTTTGTTTCTACAGAATTCTCGGCTTCTTCCCACGTGACATCAAGGTTTACCAGCAGGCTTTGCTGCATAAATCCATCTCCCTGCGTTCCGAAAAAGGACGCCCCGTTAATAACGAACGGCTTGAATTTTTGGGAGATGCCATCCTCGACGCTATTGTAGGAGACATTGTATACTGCCACTTTGAAGGACGCCGCGAGGGTTTCCTTACCAACACCCGCTCTAAAATTGTACAGCGCGAAACGCTCAACAAACTGGCCGTGGAAATCGGACTGGACAAACTGGTGAAATACTCTACCCGCTCCTCGTCCCACAACAGTTACATGTACGGCAATGCATTCGAAGCCTTCATCGGCGCCATTTATCTGGACCAGGGCTACGACCGTTGCAAGCAGTTCATGGAAAAGAAGATTTTCCAAAACTACATCGACCTTGACAAGATGTCTCGCAAAGAGGTCAACTTCAAGTCAAAACTCATCGAATGGAGCCAGAAAAACAAAATGGAGGTGTCATTCGAGCTTATCGAGCAATTTATTGACGAAGAGCACAATCCTATGTTCCACACCGAAGTCCGCATCGAAGGGCTCTCGGCAGGTACAGGTACAGGCTATTCCAAAAAAGAGTCACAACAGAATGCCGCACAGATAGCATTGAAGAAACTCAAAGAAGACGAGGCTTTCAAGGAGGAGATTCTGACTGCAAAGGAACGGAACCATACGGTGGAGAACACAACATCGCCTACTACAGAATCAGAAGATACTTCCGAATTACCTACGCACGAATAAAAAACGATTTGCGAAAACAAAAGACAGATCAGTCTAAATAGTGTTATTTTTTTTAAAAAAAACGTCATTGTTTGTATATTACATGTATTCTCCGTATATTGTAAGCAAATCATTAAGACATCAAATATTAACTTTAAATCCGAATAAAAACTATAACTATCAAATTGAAAGTTTCATTGATTTAAAAATTATAAGTCTGCAACGGGAAATTTTCTATTAAAATTCAAAATAGGCTTTTTTAATTGACAATTCTTTTTCTATTAATAAGCTTAAAAAACAAAATATTATGAAAAGTAAAGCCTCCTTTTTGTTCATTTTATGCAGTTTCCTGTTCTCATGTTCAAACAACCTGAACATAAATGACGAGATTCAAGAGTACAAAACCTATGAAAAAGTAAACAGTTCAACGTTACAGCAACAAATATTGGATTATTTGGGGCAAAAAACTCTGACTAGAAACTCATCACCAACAACACCATTTGAGCCAACGGACATCTATGACATTACAACTCAAGAAATTGTATGTCCCAATCCAAATTCTGATGAAACCATGATAGTGGTTCGTAATGTTACAGATGCCAATAACATAATGGCATTCTACAAAAAGAACGATACTATTGAAAGTTGTTTGATTATAGAATATAATCAAACAGTAAGCACTACCAATGAAACATCATTCATATGTAAAGATCAGGATAATATTCCCATTTTCAAAGCAATAATCAACAACACCAATGAAACTTGTGAGGTTGTCGAAATCTATGAAGGCATTGAACTAATAAATACAAAAACGAAAAACTGGGGATGCAATTTGGCTTTAGGATTATCAGGTATAATATGGTCAACCGCCGCATCAACAGCCAGTATGGGAGTAGGAGTCGTTGTTGCTATTGGTTGGTTAGTTTTTCAAACATGGGCATGTGATGTTGCCACATCATCTACCACTGTTCCTGACGAGACGCCCGATACAGACGAAACAGTTCCTGTTTCTGAAGATTCCACAAATAGTACAGAGCCATGAATAAAAAATTAATCATCCCCCTGCTATCTTTTCTATTGGTCATTGCAGGATTCACTACACTCCTTTTGTGCCAAGAGTATAATTGGCTGTTTTCTTGTTCTATTGCTACTATGTTCACGATGAGCGGAAACCTTATCGGATTGTTTGTTTCCAAACGAATTTACGTAGCTAAACCGACCTTGAAAAGACTTGGAGGATGGCTTTTTCCGGCCATCCTATGCTCTATATTATGTCGTATTCTCATTACCGACATTGCTATCAGAAACATATCCATTGTGGCCATCAACATTGCTTTGGCTTTAAGCACAGTATTCTACATCATACATTCGGTAAAACATAAGCCGGATGATATAAAGGTAAAAGAAAGCCGACTCCTATAGAGCAGGAGCGGCACAATCTTTCAAGAAGCTTTCTTTAATAAAAGGGAGACCGTACTTTTAATAAAGGGAAGCCATACTTTATCCAAAGCAGATTCCCATTCTGCGTCCTTGCACCACCAAGTCATTGTCTGCTGTCACCAGCTTCAGCTTGCCGGCTATTTCCTCCAACGGCGCGGAAGAGATTTCATTGCCTTTCAGGGTAATCATCCGTCCGAACTGCCCGTTGGCAATGAGCTCCGTGGCGTGTCCTCCCATGCGGGTGGAAAGGTTACGGTCAAAAGGTGTGGGTGAGCCGCCACGCTGAATATAACCCAGCACAGTCTCACGGGTCTCAATACCCGTTTCATACTCTATCTCCTGAGCGATGTATTCGGCCGCACGCTTCCGCCCGTCCGTCTGTATGCCTTCGGCCACCACCACGATGGAGTAAGGCTTTCCTTTCTTCAGCCGATTCAGAATCGTTTCTCCGATACGGTGGATATTATAGGGAATCTCCGGAATCAGAATCACGTCACCACCGCCTGCCATACCGGAGTATAAGGCTATCCAACCTGCCTTGTGCCCCATCACCTCAATCACCATCACCCGTTTGTGCGAGCTGGCCGTGCTGTGCAACCGGTCGATGGCATCCGTAGCAATGCTGACGGCAGAATCGAATCCGAAGGAGAAATCAGTTCCCCAAATATCGTTGTCTATGGTTTTAGGTACAGACACAATGTTCAGCCCCATAGCAGAGAGTTTGGCGGCTGTCTTCTGCGTACCGTTCCCGCCGATACAGACTACACAATCAAGCCCCATCTCTTCGATATTCCGCGCTATCAGTGCCGGTTTGTCCACGCCGGACATCACGCCGTTCTTCTTAAAGGGCTTCTCGCGCGAAGTACCGAGCATCGTACCTCCCAAGTTCAGCAAACCGGATAAGGATTTTTCGGTAAACGACTCCACATCCTTGGTCAGCAGCCCCTGAAAACCGCTGTGAATGCCAATTACTTCCATTCCATAATGGTTGATAGCTGTTTTACATACACCGCGAATGGTAGCGTTGATGCCGGGACAGTCGCCTCCTGAAGTCAAAATACCTATTCTCATGATATTTTTGTTTGAATTATTGTTCTATAGGTCCGTAAAGATAGAAAAAAAAGAGAAAAAAGATAGAGATGCCGATAAATAAGATTATTTTTGCGGTTTAAAATAAGATTTCACAAAGAACGATGAATATTACAAAGTTTCTGAATAAGGTATATTTTGCTCCCCGTCTGAAAGAAATCGAACAATACACCAGCCATGCCGGTGAATTGCAACAGCTTGTACTGCAGCGCCTCGTCCGGACAGCGGCAAACACGGAATGGGGAAAGAAGCATGACTATGCCTCTATCCGTACTTATGAAGATTTCAAGAAGCGCCTTCCCATACAAACTTATGAAGAAGTAAAACCTTATGTAACCCGCCTGCGTGCCGGTGAGCAAAATCTGCTTTGGCCTTCGGAAATACGTTGGTTTGCCAAATCATCGGGTACCACCAACGACAAGAGCAAGTTCCTGCCCGTCAGCCGGGAGTCCTTGCACGACACGCATTACAAGGGAGGCCGGGATGCCGTTGCCATCTATCTGGGACAGAATCCCGAAAGCCGTTTCTTTTCCGGTAAAGGGCTTATCCTTGGAGGCAGCCACGCTCCCAACCTGAACACCAACCACAGTCTTGTAGGCGACCTCTCCGCCATCCTCATAGAAAATATCAACCCGCTGGTAAACTTTGTCCGCGTACCCAGCAAGCAGACAGCCTTGATGGAGCACTTCGAGCCCAAAATGGAGGCCATTGCCCGCGAAACCATCCATGCAAATGTAAGCAACCTTTCCGGTGTACCGTCCTGGATGCTTGTACTCATCAAACATATACTGGAAAAGACGGGAAAGCAGAGCCTTGAGGAGATATGGCCCAACCTGGAGGTATTCTTCCACGGCGGCGTTGCCTTCACTCCCTACCGCGAGCAATACAAAGACGTGATCCGCAGCAGCAAGATGCATTATGTAGAGACTTATAACGCCTCCGAAGGCTACTTCGGCACGCAGAACGACCCTGCCGACCCTGCCATGTTGCTGATGATTGACTACGGTATCTTCTACGAGTTCATCCCGCTTGAAGATGTAGGCAAGGAGAATCCGCGTACCTTCTGCCTCGAGGAGGTGGAGCTGAACAAAAACTACGCCATGGTAATCTCCACTTCTGCCGGTTTGTGGCGATATATGATTGGAGATACGGTGAAGTTCACATCGAAGAACCCCTATAAGTTCGTCATCACCGGACGTACCAAGCACTTTATCAACGCGTTCGGCGAAGAACTGATTGTGGATAACGCGGAAAGAGGACTTGCCAGGGCATGTGCCGAGACCGGTGCACAAGTAGTGGATTACTCTGCTGCTCCCGTGTTTATGGACAAGCATGCCAAATGCCGCCACCAGTGGCTGATAGAGTTTGCACAAATGCCGGACAGCCTGGAGAAGTTCGCCAAAGTATTGGACGACACCCTGAAAGAGGTGAACTCCGACTACGAAGCTAAAAGGCAGAATAATCTGGCGCTGCAACCGCTGGAAGTCATCGTCGCCCGTCCCAACCTCTTCCACGACTGGCTGGACAGCAAGGGTAAACTCGGCGGGCAGCATAAGGTGCCACGGCTCAGCAATACAAGGGAGTATATAGAGGAGATGCTGAAGCTGAACGAATAACAAAATATGAAGGTAGATTTTATCACAAAATAATTCCACCGCCCAGCAGCAGCCCACTTTCATCATAGAAAGCCGCTGCCTGCCCCGGTGCAATAGATTCCAGCGGCTCTAACAGGCGGACATGCAGCAACCCCTCCACTGTGAGACTTACCTTACAGTGGTTTGCCTGCTTACGATAGCGTATCTTCACAATAACCTCGTCTGCACCCAGCACGCGACTGTTATCCACCAGGTTCCACTCTCCCAGCCACATCTCCTGCTTGTAGAGAGAAGAAAGCGGGGCTAGAACGACTTCATTGGTCTCCACTCTTGTCTCTTTCACAAAAACAGCTTTGTTCAAATGGATGCCCAAGCCCCTACGTTGCCCTACGGTATAAAACGGATACCCCTCATGCCATCCCAAGAAATCTCCCTTTTCATCGACGAATCTACCTTTACCGGGTAATAGTGTTTCAGGAACCTCACGCTTCAAAAAGGAACGGTAATCCAAAGGGCAAAAGCACACACCTATACTGTCTTTCTTCGCAGCCACCTGCCCGAAACCACGCTCCGCCGCATACGAGCGCGCCTCATTTTTCGTAATATCTCCCATCGGAAGCAACATACGCTGCAGGATGTCCTGCTTCAATCCCCACAGAAAGAAAGTCTGGTCTTTGTCCTTATCTGCAGCAGGAGCTATATAATACTTTCCTCCGGACAAGACTTTACGCACATAATGTCCGGTAGAAATCCAATAAATCCCCTTTTCATCGGCTATTTTAGCCAACAGTGCCCACTTCAGCTCATTATTGCAGACCGTGCAAGGAACGGGAGTGCGTCCCCTTAGATACTCTTCCACAAAATAGCGGATAATACGCGAACGGAAAAGCTCGCGTGCATCATAGGTAATGTGTTTCATCCCCAGCTTCAGGGCCAGAGCCCGTGCATCTTCCAAATACCCGGTCTCATCTCCTGCCTCATAGAAACGGAAAGTCACGCCAGTCACCTCATAACCGGCTTCCTGCAACCTCATGGCGGCCACGGAACTATCCGTGCCGCCACTCATGCCAAGCAATACACGTTTATCTGACTTCATGGATACAAAAGTAATAAACGAAGGTGAAATCCGTTGCATTTACTCTTATAAAACAGAATATCATTATAGATTTTCACAGATTTATTATACCTTTGTACTCCTAAAAGAACTAATAATCAACTGTTATGGAACATCAACTGACCATTTACAACACTTTAAATAGAAAAAAAGAGCTGTTCGTACCGCTGCATGCACCGCATGTAGGCATGTATGTCTGCGGACCGACCGTGTACGGTGACCCGCACTTGGGACATGCACGCCCTGCCATCACTTTCGACCTGCTGTTCCGCTACCTGACGCACATCGGCTACAAGGTGCGCTATGTCCGCAACATTACCGACGTGGGCCATCTGGAGCACGATGCCGACGAAGGTGAAGACAAGATTGCGAAAAAAGCCCGTCTGGAACAACTGGAGCCAATGGAAGTGGCACAGTACTACATCAACCGCTATCATAAGGCGATGGATGCATTGAATGTGCTGTCTCCCAGTATCGAGCCACATGCCAGCGGCCACATCATCGAACAGATAGAACTTGTAAAGGAGATATTGAAGAACGGATATGCCTATGAAAGTGAAGGTTCCGTTTATTTCGATGTAGAAAAATACAACAAGGACCATCACTACGGCAAGCTCTCCGGACGCAACCTGGATGATGTTCTCAACACCACCCGCGAACTGGACGGACAGAGCGAGAAGCACAATCCCGCAGACTTTGCCCTCTGGAAATGTGCGCAACCGGAACACATCATGCGTTGGCCTTCCCCGTGGAGCGACGGCTTCCCCGGCTGGCACGCCGAATGTACAGCCATGGGAAAGAAATACTTGGGCGAGCACTTCGACATTCATGGTGGCGGTATGGACCTTATCTTCCCGCATCACGAATGCGAGATTGCACAATCCGTAGCTTCCCAAGGAGAAGATATGGTACATTATTGGATGCACAACAACATGCTGACCGTGAACGGACAGAAAATGGGTAAGTCTTACGGTAACTTCATCACATTGGAAGAGCTCTTCAAAGGCACACACCCCATGCTGGAGCAAGCCTACAGCCCAATGACCATCCGCTTCTTCACCCTGCAAGCCCACTACCGCAGTACGGTAGACTTCAGCAACGAAGCTCTGCAAGCCGCCGAAAAGGGATTGGCAAGACTGATGGATGCTGTACATGGACTGGACAAGATTACCCCTGCTGCAACCTCCACCATAGACGTGAAATCCCTGCGTGCCAAGTGTTACGAAGCCATGAATGATGACTTGAACTCACCGATTGTCATCGCCCACCTCTTCGACGGCGCCAAGATGGTAAACAATATCCTGGCTGGAAACGATTCCATCACAGCCGAAGACCTGAAAGAATTGAAGGAAACCTTCTATCTTTTCTGCTTCGACATCTTAGGATTACAAGAAGGCAACGCCTCCAACGAGGAGCGTGAAGCCGCCTTCGGCAAAGTAGTGGACATGCTATTGGAAGAGCGTTCAAAAGCAAAAGCCAACAAAGATTGGGCTACATCCGATAAAATCCGTAATGAACTCACCGCACTCGGTTTCGAGATTAAGGACGGTAAGGACGGAAGCGAATGGAAGCTGAATAAATAACAAATGTATCACAACTCACCACAGATTTATACAGATTGAGGTAAGTTTTAGACAGAAGAACAAAAGAACATATTTTTCTCTCTTTTGTTCTTCTATTTTTTTGTCTGAACAATAGAATCTGGTGATTCTGCAGTGATTGCATATTTTGATATATGCTCGTTAGATTGGCAAAAACAAATACAAGCCCATAGTCTGTACTTCATCTCCATCCTTTACTTAAATACGTATTGGCAAATTTATTCCATTCTGAATCCAACAACCCGCTCCGACAAATAGTTCATTATCAGTCGAAGCGGGTCGCAGAAAAATGTTCAAGCAATTCATGGAGAATTATCTATAACCTGTATCCGATCAATAAGGTATCATATCCTTCAAGACACCTTCCTTATACCAAGGGTCATCAATCTCTTTCAATACTTTGCCCATCTCTGCGCAAAGGTCTTTTACGACTTCTTGGTTTTCTTCCAAAGCAAGGTTAGTCATCTGATACGGGTCCTTTTCATCGTCAAACAACAAACTTTTGACCAGTTTATGATTTTCACGGTCAATATAGAGCGCCAGCATATAGCGCGCCGATTTAAAGCCGCGCGATGAAGGGAAATAGGAACAGACCATACCTTCCGCATCCTTCTCACCATCCAAGTTCTGAATATAGAGAGCACCGGTAGGACGTACAATATCTGCCTTTTCATCGAAGAAAAGCGGTGCATAATTGCGTCCCTGCACCTCGGCCGGAATGGAGTCGGCAAGACCGGCAAGGCCCAACAAGGTAGGCATGATGTCCGGCGAGGAAAGCATCAGGTCGTCCACGCGGGGGGTAATCTTATCGGGGAAACGAACCAGGAAAGGAACGTTCATGGACTCGGAGTATGGGGAATTCTTCGGATCTTCCGTATGCTGGCTGCACATGGTCTCTCCATGGTCGGAAGCAAACACGACAATGGTATTCTTGTCCAGTCCGAGTTCCTTCAAGGCATCGAGTATCTGACCGAAAGCACGGTCAACACCCGTCACAGAAGCAAAGTAGTAGCGTACACTCTCTGCCTTGGGCATCTTGAAGTCGGCATTCGGACGGACGAGCAAGCTGTCCAGAGGCTGGTCCTTATAGAGATTGAAATCTTCCTCCATACAGTCGTCCAAAGAACGGTACGGACTATGGGGAGGATTCATGCCTACCATGATGAAGAAAGGCTTCTTCGGGTCGCGTACGTTCCCCTCATTCTTCAGGTATGACACCACTTTGCCCGATTCATGCAACGGCGACCACTCGTGCGGGTCGTGACGACGGCCTTCCGTATCCCAATAATGCGGGTTCTTGTGCTCATCGAAAGTTCCGTAAGAATACCAGTAGTTGAATCCATGACGACGTTCTTTCGGCGTATAGGCATCCCATGCAGGTACACGGTCTTCCACATACTGTCCGGGACGTTCGGGGTCGTTAGGGGTAGGAAAATCGGCATGCAGTTTACCAAAGTAGGCGCAGTCATATCCGGCATTGCAGAATACATCGCTCACACATACAGCATCCTCACGCAAGGAGCTGATGGGACGGTTCGAATTGCAATTCAATGGAATACCACTCTTATTAGGATACATTCCCGTCAATAGAGAACCACGGTGGGGGCTGCTCAACGGGCAGTTGCTCATGGCAGATGTCAATACTACCGACTCCCGGGCAAAGTCATTCAAACGCGGGGTGTGCACCGGGTCATTCCGAAAGTTCACTTTCTCGCGAAAACCTTCCTGACCCCAGAACTCCATCGCCTGGTTACGGTATTGGTCGGGAAAAACGTAAATGACATTCGGCCGGACGGCTTGTTCCGCTTGCGGGACTTTACAACCCTGCAAGGCGAACAAGCCTAAACCACCTAACAAAATATTTAATTGAGTTTTCATTTTTCCAAATCTCTTTTACGCATCAATCCTTCCAGGAAGTAATAATCGGCATAGTTCAGCGGTACATCAATCTCCGCACCGTGGGGAATACTACCCACAGAGTGCATCAGGATAAAGTTACCATTGGTACCCTCTTTGGCACGGTAGGAAGGAGAAGCGAGGCTTTCCATAATCCGGTCGGCAGTTTCTTTGTATCCCTTATCCGGCAGATAAGTGCTCAGCTCGTAAAGGGCGGATGCCGTGCAGGCAGCTGACGAAGCATCACGAGGTTCATTCGGGATATTGGGAGCGTCGTAATCCCAGTAGGGAACCAAGTCTTCCGGAAGATTCTTGTTGTTGAAGATAAAGTTGCAAATCTTTTCAGCCTGCCCCAAGTATCTGGCATCGTGTGTATAGCGATAGCACATAGTGTAGCCGTACAAGGCCCACGCTTGTCCACGTGCCCAAGCAGACTCGTCGGCATAACCTTGTGCAGTCTGTCTCTTACGGACTTCACCGGTTTCGGGGTCATAATCCACCACATGATAGCAGCTGTTGTCCTCACGGAAATGGTTAGCCATAGTCGTATCGGCATGCTTCCGGGCTATGTTGTAAAAGGTGGAGTCGCCCGACAGTCTGGAAGCTTCGAACAGCAGTTCGAGATTCATCATATTATCAATGATAACGGGACATTTCCAGCCACGTTCAGCCTGCCATCCCTTGTCTGCATCCCACGACTGAAGTACGCCTGCAGCAGGGCGGAAACGGGTAGACAAGGATTTGGCCGTCTGTATGATGACCGGCTTGTACTCTTCCTTACCCGCAAAACGGTATCCGTTCAGGTAGCTGCAGCCAATCATAAAGCCTACATCATGATGCCAAGTGAGGTATTGTACCGAATCCAAATCCTCGGTATACTTCTCTGCCAACGGCAGCCACTTCCGGTCGCCGGTCAGCTCGTACATATGCCAGATATTACCGGAAAAGAAACCGGAACACCAATCGTCGATAGGTACATAGACAATGTTCCCATCCTTATCAATGGTGCGGGGATTAAGGATTTTACCGGATTTTTCGATAATGTCTGTCTGAATTGTCTCCTGAGCCACAGCATTATCAATGTTTTCTTGGATAAAGTTGCTTTCAGCCTGCTTTTGGCCTGCGCAACCTGCCAATACAAGAAGGGAGATTCCCAACGTAGTGAGGACTGTTTTCATAATAAGGGATTTATTTATTAAGAGTTTATGATTTTTCCTGCTGCAAAAGTAGAGCAAGTGTACAGATTTAACCTGCCTAAATAATTCAATTAATGGCCAAAATCGTTACTTTTGTGTCCGGAATTACATATTTTCCACCCATTAATCATTAACCATTACTCCCCCATGACCGCACAAGAATTTTTCAAGAACGACCGTTTCGCCACGAATGCAGGTGTAGAACTGATAGAAATAAAGGAAGGGTACAGCAAGGCACGCCTGGTTATCACAGCAGAACATCTCAATGCGGGAGGCCGTACACAAGGTGGCGTCCTCTTCACCCTTGCCGACCTGGCACTGGCAGCAGCAGCCAACTCTCACGGAGTATTGGCTTTCTCTCTTTCATCCACTATCACCTTCCTGCGCAGTAGCAGACCGGGCGATGTGCTGTATGCCGAAGCACGCGAACGCTACATCGGCCGCACCACCGGATATTACCAGATTGACGTCACCAACCAGGAAGGAAAACTGATTGCCACTTTCGAATCCAGTGTGTTTAGGAAAGGAGACAAGATTACTTTTTCCCTATCACAGACGTCATCGGATAGCGGTTGCCCCGGACACTCTTGAAGAACGCCTTGGCCGAACCGAAGTTCAGATACATGTCCAGACGGATGGGAAGGTGGTTCTTGTCGTCGGACACAAAGAAGGTGATGACCTCCTTCTCCTTACCTTTTTTATACTCTACGAAAGAAAATACCAAGCAGCGGTAAACGGTGTCGTTATTCGCCTTGACGTCCTCCTTACCGCGATAAATCAACGTCTGCTCTTCCACCCTGCGCCCCGTAGCCATGGGGAAGAGTATCTTCTGCCCTACCTTGTAATCCTTGGGGTCGTAGGAACGAGCCTGGGCCAGGATGCTCAGCATGTCGAAAATACAACGGCTATCGCTGTACTCCATCTCCTGCGGCTCGCGGACAGGATTATACCAGGTGCGTCGCTGTTTCACACTGGCTACACCGTCTTTATAGGAGAACCAAGCCTCGTCTACCGTGTGACGGCTCCCCTCCTCCGCCGCCTTACGGAAGTAAAGCGGCTCCAGCCGGTCGCTGACGTAGCAGGTCAGCGTGTCGCGCATCTTGAAGAAGAAGTCAGTTTTCTTGCTGCCCACGCTGAGCAAGTTGAAGCGAAAGGCCGGCTCGGAATGATAGGTCGTGGCGTTGGTGGTGAGACTGGCCAAGCCCACCTTCTTCCAGATGAATTTCCAGTTGAAATATAAGTCGTACATCACGTGCTCGCCCGACTGGAATGCCTCGTTTCGGGCGGCACACTGGGCTTGAACAGACTGGGAGATTCCCAAACAGCACATCCCCACCATCCACAGAACAAACAGCCGCTTCCACTTAATAGCTACGGCCCCTACCGCTGTTGCGATTGCCATTACGGTTATTTTTGTTCCTGCTTTGCTTTTTCTTGTCTTCATCCGGTTTTTGTTTTTTTAGTTCGTTCGGTTTCTGCCTATCCAGAGGCTTAGCCCTGATATCCCATTCCTGAGTCAAATCAAAGTTCGCTTTAAGCTCCAGAACCATCGGATAATAGTAAACCATTTCAGGCTGGCGCTTCTCGGTATAGTTTCCCGTATCCCAGATGCCATTTCCATTCGTATCATTTATCAGCCTCGCTCCATATTTGCCCGGATTAAGGAAATAGAAATCGGCTTTCCCATCCACCACCGGCACCGTACGCAGCACTTTGTCCTGACTGTCCAGCAATTCCACGAAAGCCAGAGAGTCCGCACCATGCACATTAAAGAATATTTGCCCGTACTCTTCCAGTTTCCTGGCCTTGAAGTCCTTCTTTATCTTATCGGAGAACAACCCGTACAACCCGCGTATGGCAGCAGAATCCACTTCAAATGTATAGCTTTCACCGGGTGCCCATTCGGCAAACAGATTATAGCGCTTCAAGTCCAAAGAGTCGCGCATAAAGTCGAACGGGATATCCTGCCACAACGAGTCCACTTTCAGTTTCAGATGGAAAGCGGTGGTATCTATGCTTGCCACCGGCTCCGTAAACGACAGAGTAAGATAATCGTATACATCGATTGCAGAAGGGGCATACACATCTACAGCCAGGAATTCCGTCGGCTTGGGCTCTTCCACCTCACCTTCCTTCAACTTCTTCTTTTTCTTCTCACGCTCCTTCTGTGCCTTTTCCTTCACCTCCTGTTTCTGTTTCTGCTGCTTGTCGTATGTCAACTTCGCCAGCACATTCAAAGTATCGGTACGGGGCACCAGTTGTTTCAAGCTATCCGTATACAGATAGGTGATACTCATTTTCAGGGAATCCTGCTTATAAAGCAAGGAATCCTTTATCCAATAATGAATCGTATCGTTCCGGCCGGTGGGCTGTTCTATAACAAACGCATCTTCCTCATTAAAGTTCAATCCTTTCAATAAAGGCAACGTGTCTGCCGGAGCAGTGAAATAGAGCGAAAACTTCTCCGGAGTCAACCGTTCGGCCTTCAAGAAACGTTGCGAGAAGGAAAGCTCCTTGAAAGCACGCAGCAGGACATCATCCGGAAGGTAGTGGGTATATTGACGTTCTACAATCGTATCTACTGTCAGCGAGTCTATCCAGGCCGTATCCTGGCGCATGCGCTCTTCCATGGAAGGAATGATGATGGAGTCATTGAAAGCTATCACTTCCGTCGGCTGGGAATAGGCAAAATTCTGGTCGGCATCCTGCAAGGCATAAATGCGATACTTGCCGGGAGCCACTCCACGGATAGAGAAACGTCCGCGACTGTCCGTACGCCCCACCCGTTCAAAAGGAAGTTTGGTAAAAGCGGAGTCGGCCAGATTGGCATGCAGACCGACCAGCATTCCTTTCACCGGTTCAAGATTGGCCGCATTCAGTACTGTACCGGCCACAGCCATAGAGTCGAGACGGTCGCCCGTAGAGAAAGAATAGAAGAAATTCTCCAAGGGATTCCCCTCATTATTGTCCTGGATGGCATCACCAAAATCGAATGTATAAGTGGTATTGGCTTTCAATGTATCCTGCAGGGTGATGACCACCTTCTTCCCATTAGACTTAATTTCGGGCTGTTGCACCTGCGGAGGAGATATTACAATCTTCTCATTCGGCTTGTCAAGTTTGATAAATTCGTCGAACTCAATGGAAAGTTTATTTTTATTGCAATGGAGTGCGCCGGGCGCAGGAGTGCCGGAAATAAAACGCGGAGGAGTCTCATCATAAGGTCCTCCTTCAATGCGGCCCACACTGGCACAAGAATACAGCACGGCAGCTATGCCGACACCCCCCAACAACCTGCGGAAAAGCGGCTTCATTTTAGTATGGCGTTTACGTTCTAACATACTGCAAAAATAAAGGTTATCTACCAATTAGCGGTATGCTTTACAGTATTTTAATCAAAAAATGTCCTTGTTGCCCTCATCCATGTATAAAACATAGTTAAAAAAGGAAGAGTTTCATACCTTATATACTAAGAAAAGAATAATTTTGTAGACGAAAACTGAATACTTACATTCAGTTTTCTTTTCCCCGCCTTGCTTTCTAAATCATGAATTGCACACAAAACAGCCTTTCAAAAGTCGAAAAAAGAAGAATATAAAATTATACAGAGAACAAAAGAGTATGAAGAGTAGATTAGTATTATTGGCATGTTGCCTGACACTGCTTAGCAGTTGCGGACAAGGCGACAAAGGAACGGGCAAAACTCCCGAATTTGCAGTGATTGAGGCAAAGACCACCACTGCCAACCTGACAAACAGCTACCCTGCCACTATCAAAGGCAAACAAGATGTGGAAATCCGCCCGATGGTAAGCGGTTTCATCACAAAATTGCACGTGGACGAAGGCGCGACAGTGCGTAAAGGACAAGTGTTGTTCAGCATCGACCCCGTACAGTATCAGGCAGCCGTAAATTCGGCCAAAGCTGCTGTTGAAACAGCCAAAGCTGCCGTAAACACACAAGAACTGACTGTAAACAACAAACGTGAACTGAACAAGAAGAACATCATCAGCGACTACGACTTGCAAATGGCCGAAAACCAGCTGGCACAAACAAAGGCGCAACTGGCACAAGCCAATGCCCAGTTGGTCAATGCCAAGAACAACTTGTCATACACCAGTGTAACCAGCCCCAGTGACGGTGTAGTAGGTAGCATCCCCTACCGCGTAGGTAGCCTGGTCAGTCCTTCCGTAGCCAGTCCGCTGACTACCGTTGCCGACATCTCCGAAATGTACGCCTACTTCTCTATGACCGAACGCCAACTCCTGTCACAGATTCGTGAAGGCGGCAGCATCAAAGAAATCTTAGAAAAGATGCCGGATGTACAATTGCAGCTCATCGACGGAACCATGTATGCCGACAGCGGCCGCGTAGAAACAATCAGCGGAGTCATAGACCAGGCTACCGGTTCTGTAACCATGCGTGCTCTTTTCCCCAACAAGCACAATGTACTGCGTAGTGGAAGTACCGGCAACGTCGTGTTTCCGAATCTAATGGAGAATGTCATCATGATACCACAATCTGCCACAACGGAAATTCAGGACAAAAAGTTCGTATTCGTCCTACAGCCGGACAACACCCTAAAGAATACCGAAATCAAAGTATTCAAACTGAATGACGGCAAGTATTATTACGTAACAGACGGCTTGAAAGCAGGCGAGAAAATCGTTATCGAAGGCGTGCAGAATCTAAAAGACGGACAGAGTATCACACCCATCACTCCCGCCGAGAAAGAAGCAGAATATCAGAAGGCCCTGAAAGACCAGAAAGAAGGCAATATTCAAACGGCATTCCAATAAAAGAATGAAAATTGAGAGAATGAAAAGCTGCTCACAACAGGCACAGCATTGATTCTTATCCCATTTTAATTCTTTAATTTTTAATTCTTTAATTTTTCATGAAATGAAATTAGATAGATTTATAAACCGTCCGGTACTGTCAACGGTAATCTCCATCCTGATAGTAATCCTGGGACTCATTGGTCTGGCCACACTACCTATCACACAATACCCGGACATTGCCCCTCCTACCGTTTCGGTACGTGCCACCTATCAGGGTGCCAATGCACAAACGGTATTGAACTCTGTCATTGCACCGTTAGAGGACCAAATCAATGGTGTGGAGAACATGATGTACATGACCTCCAATGCCGCAAACAACGGCTCTGCAGATATATCCATTTACTTTAAACAAGGCACCGACCCCGACATGGCTGCGGTCAACGTACAGAACCGTGTATCTATGGCACAAGGCTTGTTGCCGGCAGAAGTTACCAGAGTCGGCGTAACTACCCAGAAACGCCAAACCTCCATGTTGATGGTATTCTCCATCTATGATGAGAACGACCAGTACAACATCGAATTTCTAGAGAACTATGCCAACATCAACCTTATTCCGGAAATAAAGCGTGTAAACGGTGTGGGCGATGCCAATGTGCTCGGTCAGGACTACTCCATGCGTATCTGGCTGAAACCGGACATCATGGCTCAATACAAATTGGTGCCCAACGACATTTCCGGCGTATTAGCGGAGCAGAACATAGAGGCGGCTCCCGGCCAGTTCGGCGAACGCGGCAAGCAGAGCTTCCAATACACCATCCGCTACAAAGGACGTCTGCAACAGCCCGAAGAGTTTGAGAATATCGTTGTCAAGGCACTTGAAAACGGTGAAGTACTCCGCCTGAAAGACATAGCGGACATAGAGCTGGGACGTTTGTCTTATAACTTCAACAATATGGTAAACGGACACAAGTCTGTGACCTGTATCGTTTACCAGATGGCCGGTTCCAATGCCACACAAACCATCAGCGACTTGGAAGAGGTACTTAACAATGCTTCCACGACTCTGCCTTCCGGATTGAAAATCAATATTGCCCAGAGTGCCAACGACTTCCTGTTTGCTTCTATCCACGAAGTTGTCAAGACATTGATCGAGGCATTTATCCTCGTATTCATCGTAGTATACATCTTCCTGCAGGATATGCGGTCTACACTGATTCCTTCCATAGCCATCCCGGTAGCTTTGATTGCAACTTTCTTCGTATTGAAACTGATTGGATTCAGTATCAACTTGCTGACCCTCTCGGCCATGGTGCTCGCTATTGCGATTGTGGTCGATGATGCCATAGTCGTTGTCGAGGGTGTCCATGCCAAGCTGGATCAAGGATACAAGTCGGCACGGACCGCATCCATCGATGCCATGAGCGAACTGGGCGGTGCCATCATCTCCATCACCTTGGTAATGATGTCCGTGTTTGTTCCGGTAAGCTTCATGGGCGGTACTGCCGGTACGTTCTACCGCCAGTTCGGTCTTACCATGGCGATTTCCATCGGTTTCTCAGCCCTGAACGCCTTGACGCTGAGTCCGGCCTTGTGCGCCATCTTCCTGAAACCGCACAACAGCGACACTACCGTGCAAGAACGGATGGGTGTTGCAGCCAAGGAGGCCCGCAAAATCATGATTGCCCGTTATGCAGATTCCATCGGTCGGATGATGCGTCCCAGCCTGACGCTGCTTTTCACTATCATTGCTATCTTAGGCATGATTTTCGGGCTATTCAGTTTCGAGAATCATCCCATACTTTGTATGGTTATGATTGTAATCAGCATCCTTGCACTGGCAGGCATGACCACCGACAAATTCAAGCACTCTTTCAATGCTTCCTACGATAACATTCTAGGCAAGTATAAAAAGCAAGTATTGCGTTTCATACAAAAGAAGTGGCTGTCGGGCAGTATTGTTGTAGGCTCCATCATTCTGCTGGTAGTCTTTATGAACATCACACCGACAGGTATGGTGCCCAATGAAGATACCGGTACCATTATGGGAGTAGTGACTCTTCCTCCAGGAACTTCACAAGAACGTGCCATGGAAGTGCTTAACCGTGTGGACAGTCTTGTTGCAGCCGATCCGGCAGTAGAATCGCGTACCGTAATCTCAGGTTTCAGTTTTATCGGAGGTCAGGGACCTTCTTACGGTTCGCTCATCATCAAACTGAAGAACTGGGAAGAACGTTCCACCATGCAGAATTCAACGGTGGTCTACGCTACACTCTTTATGCGTGCACAGAAAATCATCAAGGAAGCCCAGGTATTGTTCTTTGCTCCCCCTATGATTCCGGGGTACTCGGCATCCAGTGATATCGAGCTGAACATGCAGGATAAGACCGGTGGCGACCTGAACCACTTCTTCGACGTGGTGAACAACTATACCGCCGCCCTGGAAACTCGTCCGGAAATCAACTCCGCAAAAACCAGCTTCAACCCCAACTTCCCGCAATATATGCTGGATATCGATGCAGCCGCCTGCAAGAAAGCAGGTATCAGCCCGAGTGACATCCTCAGCACCATGCAGGGATATTTTGGAGGTATTTACGCTTCCAACTTCAACAGCTTCGGTAAAATGTATCGTGTAATGATTCAGGCAGAACCGAACGCAACCAAGAATCTGGAGTCGCTCTCCAGTATCAAGGTACGCAACGGCAACGAAATGGCTCCCATCACTCAGTTTGTATCTATCAAGAAGGTATACGGTCCTGATATCATCAGCCGTTTCAACCTTTATACATCCATGAAGGTAATGGTAGCTCCCGCCAACGGTTATACATCCGGCCAGGCACTGACAGCCATTGCAGAAGTAGCCAAGGAGAACCTGCCTGCAGGCTTTGCCTACGAACTTGGCGGTATGGCACGCGAAGAAGCCGAAACAAGCGGCAGTACCACGGGATTGATTTTTGTGCTCTGCTTCGTGTTCGTCTACCTGTTGCTAAGCGCGCAATATGAGAGCTACATCCTTCCGCTCTCCGTATTGCTCTCCGTGCCGTTCGGTTTGCTAGGCAGCTTCTTGTTTGTCAGTGGCATCGGTTCATTGGGCAACATTCCTGCACTGAAAATGATTCTGGGCACCATGTCCAACGACATCTATATGCAGATTGCCCTTATCATGCTGATGGGTCTGTTGGCCAAAAACGCCATCTTGATTGTAGAGTTCGCCCTCGACCGCCGCAAGATGGGCATGAGCATCACGTGGGCTGCCGTGCTGGGTGCAGGTGCCCGTCTGCGTCCTATCCTGATGACATCGTTGGCAATGATTGTCGGCCTGCTTCCGTTGATGTTTGCTTCAGGCGCGGGTGCCAACGGTAACCGCACGCTGGGTACTTCAGCCATCGGCGGCATGTTAATCGGTATGATTCTGCAAATCTTCATAGTGCCCGCACTGTTCGTGGCATTCCAGTACCTGCAGGAGAAATTCAAGCCGATGGAATGGGAAGATGTGGACAACTCGGATGCAGAACCGGAGATTGAACAATATACAAAATAGTGATTAACGATTAGCGATTATGAAGAAAATAATATGCCTGATGTGCGCAACTGCTTTATTGAGCAGTTGCCACATCTACAAATCATACGACAGACCCGAAGACATAACAACTGCCGGACTGTATCGCGACACGGCGTCCGTGAACGATACATTAGCCGCAGATACGGCCAACTTCGGTAATCTGCCTTGGAGAGAAGTGTTCACAGACCCGCAGCTGCAGACACTTATCGAGCAAGCACTCACCAACAACGGTGACCTGCGCAGTGCCGCCTTGAACGTGAAACAAGCACAAGCCGCACTGATGTCTGCCCGCCTTGCCTATGCTCCGATGCTTGCCTTGTCTCCGCAAGGAACCGTCAGCAGCTGGGACAAGGGAAAGGCTACACAAATCTACTCCCTGCCCGTCACCGCAAGCTGGCAAGTCGACCTCTTCGGTCAACTGCTGAACCCGAAGCGACAAGCAAAGGTTAGCTTGAAGCAGACGCAATTCTACGAACAAGCCGTTCAGACGCAAGTCATCGCCGGCGTAGCCAACATGTACTACACCCTGCTGATGCTGGACCGCCAACTGCAAATCACCGAAGGCACCGTCGAGATTCTGAAAAAGAACCTGGAGACCGTGCAAGCCATGAAAGATGCAGGCATCTACGGAACCACTTCTGCTGCCGTAGAGCAGAGCCGCACTGCCTACGCTCAAGTTATGGCATCACTGCCCGACATACGCCAGAGCATACGCGAAACCGAAAACGCCCTCTGCCTGATGTTGCACCAACCGGCACAGAGCATCGCACGCGGTGTGCTGGAAGAGCAACAGCTGCCTACGGAATTTTCAGTAGGTATCCCCTTGCAGTTGCTATCCAACCGTCCGGACGTGAAAGCTGCCGAGATGTCACTGGCTGCCAACTACTATAACACCAATAGCGCCCGTGCCGCTTTCTACCCGCAGATTACATTGAGCGGTTCGGGGGGCTGGACTAATAACTCCGGTGCAGGTATCGTCAACCCGGGCAAACTACTGGCTTCCGCCATCGGTTCGCTGACGCAACCCTTGTTCTATCGCGGTGCCAACATTGCCCGTCTGAAACAAGCCAAGGCACAAGAGGAGCAGGCTAAGATTCAGTTCCAAACCGCCCTGCTGAATGCCGGAAATGAAGTGAGCAACGCCCTGCATCTGTATCAAATGGAGAAGGACAAAGCTGTTTCACGCACTATTCAAGTAAATTCTGCCCGCCAAGCTGCCTCAGATACAAAAGAATTGTTTAACTTAGGCACGTCGACCTATCTGGAAGTCTTGTCTGCCGAGCAGTCTTACCTCAGCGCACAGCTTGCAGAAGTATCCGACACCTTCAGCAGCATGCAGGCGGTTATCAGCCTGTACCAGGCACTTGGAGGAGGAAGAGAATAAAATGAGCGATAAGTGATTAGTGATTAGCGATTAATGAAATAGTAAATCCTAATCACTAACCATTTATCACTAATCATTAATCATTAATCGCTAATTACTATGATAAGTCCGTTAGCTTATGTAGATTCAGCCGCAAAAATCGGCAAGAATGTAACTATCCAGCCCTTTGCATTTATCGAAGGGAACGTGGAAATAGGTGATGACTGTATAATCATGTCGGGCGCCAAAGTCCTGAACGGCACCCGCCTGGGAAAAGGGAACAAGGTGCATCATAATGCCATCCTGGGTGCCGAACCACAAGACTTCCACTATACGGGAGAAGAAAGCCTGCTGGTTATCGGCGAGCACAACGATATCCGCGAGAACGTGGTCATCAGCCGTGCCACCCATGCAGAAAGCGCTACCCGCATCGGCAATGAAAACTACCTGATGGATGGTGTACACCTCTGCCACGACGTGCAGATAGGCAACCATTGTGTACTGGGTATCAAGACTACCGTAGCCGGAGAATGCCGGATAGACGACTGCACCATTCTGAGCAGCAACGTTATTCTGCACCAATGCTGCCACATAGGAAGTTGGGTGCTGATTCAGGCAGGCTGCCGCATCGCCAAGGATGTGCCGCCCTACGTCATCATGAACGGCAACCCGGCAGAGTACCACGGCATCAACGCCGCCGTGCTTCAACACAAGCATCAGGCGACCGAACGTGTGTTGCGCCATATCGTGAATGCATACCGTCTGGTATACCAGGGAAACTTCAGCGTGCAGGATGCCTTGCAGAAGATTGAAGACCAAGTACCGATGAGTGACGAGATACACAATATCATCAACTTCATCAAGAATTCCAAAGGAATCGTGAAGTAAACACCCTTCTTCGGGCACGAATCACGCAGACAATACGGATGGATAAATTCTTTTCTGTAAGTCTGCGTAGTTCGTGCCTTTTTCTATACTCCTCCTCTACAGATACTTCCTCCGTAAGTACCTCGGCAATTTTTCGATACTTCAAAAATTCAGCCTCATTTTGATCAGTATTTCTCTCGGGCGGAAGTAATTCAATGTTGTACTTTCACTCATGGAAGAGTAAGTTGTTTGTTGGAAATTTCGTTTATTCAGTACATTGTTGAAGCTAAACTCTATTTCCACTTTTCCCCATAAATAAGAAGTGCCAATATCCATAAAATAAATTGAAGAATATATAGGTTTTCTGCTTAACAAATATTGGTTGTCCCATTTTAGTCTCCAACTACTTGTGGGAAATAAATTGAATGTCAGGTTGCTGTGAAAATACTCTGCGTGTACCCCTTGCGTTATTTCACTGGAAAGTGCAGAACGCAAATATTCCTCACTTCCTTCTATACTTATATATTTGCAAGGCTGGACAGAGAAGTTGAATGCCAGCGAAAGATTCCTTGTTGTATATGGCACTATCTCCTCTGATAGCAGATTCTTGGTTTGGGACTGGCTGTAATTTCCGGTAAGTGCGGTAAAGAGTTTCCACCAGCCGAAGTTTTTCGAGAGTCGTGTACGGGCATTCCAATACAAGTTCCGATGCTTGATGTCAAGCATTTCGTTTGAACTCAGAATGCCATCTTGCTTCGTACTCAGCATTTTGTCCTGCCAATTGGGGATAATGCTGCCTCCCGCTGACCAAAATAGTCCATTCATTGGATTGTTGAATTTAAGAACGAGATTGTAAACAAGCGATCTGGAATCATAAAAGCTGCTACCGTTAAAGGCATTTCTATAGTTTGTGAATATATAGTTTGTATAGAAGTAATTGATATTCGGTATTTGATAGCTGAAATTAATTGCATTGATGAGTTTCCAATAAGCATTCAGTTCATAAGTGACGTTGAATAAAGGCTCTATATAAACACGATGTATATTCTCTTTTTCACCTTCCTTTTTATAGTTAAGATGGTATTTATGGTAGGATATAGGAATATCCAATCGCAATTCCCAGTGATAATTTTTATATCGCAGGGAGGGGGTGCTATAAATTTTGGTATCCATAAAAGTAAGGTCATTGACGAAGTTGTCAGCCGTTGTCGGGTATATTTCGTCGTTCTCCTTACAATATAGTGCCGAACCCATCTTCTGATTATGATATTCCACTCCTACCTGCATATTGGCATAGAATCCGGCAATTTTAAGTTGCAGTTCTGTTGATGTATGAGAATGAAAATAGCGTAAATAGCCATCCTGCATAAATGCGTCGTAAGGCTTTCCAGCGTTTATCACCTTTTCATATAAACCCGGAGATACAATCATCTTCTGGGGGGATTCATGAAAAGAATTGTTCGATAGAATTTTCAGTACATGACCTTTTCCGTAAGTGCCAATCAGTTGGAAATAGTTGGATATGTCCTTTCTCTTGACCTGCGTTGTTGCATTAATGAGGGTATTGTTGCTGTTAATAAAGCTACCGACCTTATTGTTCTCTATATTTCCGACCATATAGTTGCGGATATATTTTTTGTTGCCGTTCAACTGATAATCCATTTCAGCAGTGTAGCATTCTGTATTCAGCGACAGATTGTCATCTTCTTGTATGGTGATATTTCCGTCGGGATAAAAATAAGACAAAAATCTGTCGTTTTTCTGTTTGTCCTGCTTATTTACATAGGTAAATTGCCCTCGCAAGTTGGAAGTGCTGCTTATCTTATAAAGATGGTTGGCGGCGAACAAATGGCTACGGTTCATTAAATAGCGCTTTTCGTCTATTCCCCGTATGGATATGGATGGCACAGACAATAAAGGCTCGATAGAGATATCCTCGACATTATCATCTCCGCTTTGCAAGCGAACTTCATCACTGACATCTTCGCCGATATTATTCGTTTTGTAGATAGACAGATTCTGTTGCCGTTTTCCGAAGAACAGTCCTACAAGGCGTGCATCCCATACCAACTCATCATTGCCGGAATATCCGATACCTATATCTGCACTGCCTGAAAATGTATAGCGTACATCATCCGTCAACACCAGGTTCAAGGCGGCTTGCTCACTGAATGATTTGCCTCGCAGTACAGATATGGCTTGATGATTTCTTAAAACTTGAACCTCTTTTACGACTTTGTTTGACAAGTTATTAGTGGCAAGCGAATAACGGTTACCCATAAGATCCATCCCTTCAATGTATAGTTTGCTGATGGCTTTATCCTCGAACTTGATTTGTCCCGATGGGAGCACTTCTATGCCTGGCATTTTCTTCAGCACATCGGCAATGGTTCTGTCTTGTGGCATCTGGAATCCACTGACGGAATATATCAGTGTGTCTTTCCGCTCAATAATGCGTTTAGACGTTACTTTTACTTCTTTAATCTTGTATCCTTTATTTTGAAGGATAAAAGTACTTCCGCTCTTGAACTTCATTGCTGGCATTATCTGCTTTTCACATCCTATATGTGACAACATGATGCAGTGGGGAACTGAATCAGAGGAAATAAGGAAATCCCCTTTTTTATCAGTATAGGTAAAGTCGATTATCAACATCTGTTCATTGAGCAGTGATACAACAGCATCTTCTATCCCTTTACCTGTCTGACTGTCATTTACAGTCCCTCGATAAACTTGTTGTGAATAAGCATATATATTGCCGTACAGAATAAGTATAAATAAAGAGATAATTCGCATGTCTGTTCCTTTAATATTCTAAAAATACCGGCATCTTGTCATCATATTTGAGCGGTTTCCCGTTTGCGTCTATTCCGAGACTTGTCTCAATGCCCATTTGTCTGAAATAGCCGACTGGATCTTTGGCCGACTTTATCAACAATCGTTTCAGAGCTTCCCGGCTACATTTAATATATTTCAGATTGGGAATGCTGATAGCCTCTTTATCCATATTCTTTATTTCGATACACTCAAATAAGAATTCTCCTTTTTTATCTTCTGCTTTCAGGATTAAGCCGGGCAGACCACATAATTTCCAGGGACCATCACTAATGGGAATATCGGTTGTGAACCATACGAACCATGTTCTTCCCCGAAAGTTGGTTTGCGCTTTTTGGCATTGGTAGTCTGCGATAGTTATACTTTCATCTGTACAGATTCTCCATTGAGGCTTTTCCAAGTCTTCTTCATAAATATAGTTCTTAAAATCCCTGTCAGTATAGGTCGTCTTTCCTTTCTGCGGATAGTTCTTATATACTACATAATATTGATAACTACGTGGATAAGCAGATTTTCCCAAGGCGTTTTGCACTTCTTGAAACGTTCCTCCATGAGCAAGTATATTGTTGCGGATTTCATCGGTTTTTGTTTCCCACAGACTGTAGAATTTGGATGTTTTCTTTCCAATATCCAAAATATGCTCATCCAAAGATAGTTTCTTTGAGTCTTCCCATGCCTTGAATTTGGAAGCGTAGTGAATGCGTAACCGGACACTGTCTATCTCTTGCGCCTCGCCATGCGAAGCGAAAAGAATGAATAGCAGGCAATATACAAGTTTCATAACTATAATTATTTGAAAGATTTACCAATACAGCTTTTGATAGTAGCAAACAATAACTTGGTGTTGTTTTAGATGAAATGAGAGCATTTTATCTCATCAAATTGTCTGAATGCGTACCAAGTTATTGTTCAAGTATTACTATACAAACTAAGTTTGTATAGTATAAGAACTTTCTGTAAGCAAAGAAATCAGAGTTTCTCTAGCCCTTTCTTTCCTTATTTGCCAGCACAATCTTTTTTTGACCAAGAGTCAAGTAACATGCAGGCTTCCTCTGCCGTAGCACTATCTGGAATCTGATGCACAGTTCCACAATCGGTAATAATGGCTTGGGAAATTTCTACGGCTGCATAACTTAATGAAGTTAATGCAATAAGTGCGAAAAACAATAAATACTTTTTCATAATACCATCAAATTAAATTAATCACTTTAGTTAATTTGAGATTCTCGGTGTTCCTCAATCTCTTGCTTAGTTCGCGAAACTAATATTTTTATGTCAACATATATCTTAATAGAAAATGGATTGTAAAACCTAATGTCAGGATAAGTAGTACGGCTACGATATTTTTATAAGTAAAGAGTCGAAATCTACTGTTTTATTAATGTTATAGAGAGAAACTCTCATATTCTAAAAGTACCGGCATCTTTTCATCATATTTAAGTGGCCTCCCGTTGGCGTCCATGCCTCCTCCGGATTCATATCCCAATTGTCTTAAATAGCCGACTGGATCCTGCGCTGATTTAATTTTTAGTCTTTTCAGTGTTTCCCGGTCGCACTTTAGATACTTGTGTTTAGGGATGCTGATGTTCTCTCTATCCATATATTTTATCTCGATACATTTAAAAAGAAAATCCCCTCTACTGTCTTCTGCTTTCAGAATTAGTCCAGGTAAGGCACAGAGTTTCCAAGGACCATCTCCAATAGGTATATCCATAGTGAACCATACAGTCCATGTTCTTCCCCGGAAGTCAGTTTGTGCTTTTTGGCATTGATAATCTGCGACAAGTGCTTTTTCTTCCGTAAGAATTTGCCATTGGGGCTTTTCTAATTCCTCCTGATACATATAATCTTTAAATTCCTTGTCGGTATAGGTGATTCTCCCTTTCTCTGGATAGTTCTTATATACTGCATAATATTCATAACTACGCGGATAGCCAGCTTTTCCTAATACGTTCTGCACTTCCTGATATGTTCCGCCACGAGCAAGTATACTATCACGGATTTCTTCATTTCTGGTCTCCCATAAACTATAGAACTTGGATACATTCTTTCCGATGTCCAATACCTGCTCATCAGAGGACATGTTTTTTGAGTTCTCCCATCTCTTAAATTTCGTGGCATAATGAACGCGCAGTTGCACATTTTCAATTTCTTGCGCTTCTATGTATGAAACGAAAAAGAATAATAGGATACAGTAAATTAGTTTCATATCTATAATCATTTTGATACTTTGCCGGATACCTGCTATTATAAGCCGAGCCTGCCGAGAGTTTTCTATTAAACAAAAAGATTCGGCAAGCTTGGTTAGAATAAATTCGCTTTTTGATTTATATCAAAATAGCTATCATTCTCTTTTAACCGCAGTCTCTTGCTGTCAAGAAATCAAGATACTCGCATGCTTCTTTTTCTGTAGAGTCAGAGGGAATTTGATACATCGTTCCACATTCTGTAATAATGAACTGAGCGATTTGCACTGCTGCATAACTAACAGGAGCCAATACACAAAGAACCAAAAAGTATAAAAACTTTTTTCATAGTACATTTGTTTACTTAATTCTACTCTCACTACTGTCCCATTAAAATCTGAAAAAGTTCTTTGAAATTATTGAAATATAGTTAGTTACAGGGATTTTTCGAGCGAACGGACTTGAAATTTTATCTTTGCGGTAGTTTTACTATGAC